>Ga0164315_10000027_pt1 | contig 72410 bp, 72 predicted proteins | sample GuaBasSedimGuay6_FD_113737 | JGI IMG/M metagenome (GOLD analysis project Ga0164315, IMG submission 113737) | Subseafloor sediment microbial communities from Guaymas Basin, Gulf of California, Mexico - Guay6, Core 4569-2, 0-3 cm | ecosystem: Environmental > Aquatic > Marine > Hydrothermal vents... | reverse complement strand
CACATTTGTTGTCTCACTCGTGCTATCGCTTGGGCGAACTAGTCCGCCCTTGCTCCCTAACGAGTGTTCGCAGTGTCTGCTCATGGGTTGTCACATTTGTTGTCTCACTCGTGCTATCGCTTGACGGATACATCCGCCATCGCTCCCTAACTCACGGTCGCAAGCGAGTTGCTTTATTTTTTTATCTCGTTCATGCATAATACTTTTTGTGTTTATTTTTTCCTTTCATTTGTAAATAAAACAAATTGTGTTTTTATGCATTTGTATGTTTATTTGTTGTCGCATCCGTTGTGTTTAAGCCATAACTTTTCGTGTCCCATATCTATGGCGTATTGTGGTATTTCGCAGTCTTTATCAGTTTTTTTGTTTTTTTGTTTTTTTGTTTTTGTTGTGATGGAAGTTATGTCGTCGCTATATTTTATATCGTCTAACAGTTTATAACCCACAGCAAAAAGCAGCACAAAAACAAACAATACAATTATATTAGAGCGTGGAATTTTGAGTTTGTTGTCGGTTTCGCACACACCACCTGGACAATTTTCAAGCTTTTTATTAAATTTGTGATACATCAAACAACCCAAACAAATACCAAAGACACTCTCCATATATAAAAGTATCAAACAAACAACACAGGTTAATATACGAGCAGGAGTCATGATATCAAATACGATAAAATATGCCATAATCAAACCCAAGATAAGCCCAATTATCCATGCAAATTTTTTAGGAGCGGCTTCTACCCAATCTGGAGTTTGGTTTGACACTATCAATCGACCCAATATCATATATGGTGCATATCTCGGATTGATAAGCACACGAACAAGAAACTCAACTATAAATGTGATAGAAAACCATTCAGCGAGAAACAAGCTATGTGTCAAAAATACAGCAAACAAACTAATAATACCAATAAGAAACATAATACCAGCACTAGCTCTAGCATCTCTTTCGTTTATAACCATGTAGTCAAGTGTATCTACTTTTTGCCCAAATTCAAATATTTTATTCATAATATTTTTCCTTTTTTAGAATTATATCATAAATATTATAAAAGATAATAAAAAACAAAAAAATAATTTAAATTTATATTTTTTAGATATATTGTCAAATAAAATTTGGAGCAAAAATATATGTCAATAAAAATAATCAAACGAGATGGAAAAGAAGAGTTTCTTGATATATCAAAAATACGAAAAAATACGAAAAATGCCACAAATGACTTAGAGGGAGTGAGTCAAAGTGAGTTGGAGCTTGATTCTCAAATCAAGTTCATAGACGGTATGAAAAGTAGTGATATTCAAGCAGCGCTTATAAAAACTGCATCGGATAAAATAGATGTTGATGTGCCAAACTGGACTTTTGTGGCATCACGATTATTTTTGTTTGATTTGTATCATGTAGTTGGCAAATCGATTAACGGAAAAAAAGGTTTGGAGTATTGTTCATTGAAAAAGTATATCAAGTATGGTCAAAAATTAGGAAAAATTATTGATAGTCTTGACGATGGCTACGACTTAGATAAACTTGACAAATGTATCAAACCAAAAAGAGATATGCTATTTACATATCTGGGTATAAAAACTTTATACGATAGGTATCTTATAAAAAATAATGATGGCGAACCAATTGAGTTGCCACAACAGATGTTTATGTCTATAGCGATGTTTGTAGCACAAAATGAAACAAACAAACAAGAAAAAGCAAAAGAGTTTTATGACACAATATCACAGTTTGAAGTTATGCTCGCTACTCCTACATTGTCAAATGCAAGAACACCACGACACCAACTTAGTAGCTGTTATATAGGAAGCTCACCTGATAATATAGAAGGTATATTTGATGGCTACAAAGAGATGGCTCTTTTATCAAAATATGGTGGAGGTATCGGCTGGGATTGGAATAGTATACGATGTCAAGGCGGAGTGATAAATAGTCACAAAAAAGCAGCCAGCGGTATCGTGCCTTTTTTGAAGATAGCAAATGATGTAGCCATAGCAGTTGATCAACTTGGCACTCGCAAGGGTGCTATAGCTGTGTATATAGAGACATGGCATAGAGATGTTGTAGATTTTTTGGATTTGAAAAAAAATTCAGGTGAAGAGAGACTAAGAGCTCATGACTTGTTTCCTGCTTTGTGGATCAATGATCTTTTTATGCAAAGAGTTGAAAAAGATACAGTATGGAGCTTGTTTGACCCATACGATACAAAAGATTTATCTGGATTGTTTGGTGATGAGTTTAAAAAAAGATATGAACAATACGAAAAAGATGAAAATGTTGCCGCGATACAGATACAAGCAAAAGAGTTGTGGAAAAAGATACTCACATCTTATTTTGAGTCCGCTTCGCCATTTTTGTGTTTTAAAGACAATGCAAACAAGGCTAACCAAAATCCGCACAGCGGATACATAAGAAGTAGCAATTTATGCACCGAGATATTTCAAAATACTTCTCCAAATCATTATAAAATAAAAATAGAATATGAAGATGGTTCAATTGATGTATTTGAAGAGGAAAAAATTATTAGCACCAAAAATGGTTCAAAAAAAGCAAAAACAATATCATCGCTTGATACTATCTACAACAAAAAAGTTTTTTTTGTATCAAAAGACAAAACTGATGGTCAAACAGCAGTTTGCAATTTGGCATCTATAAATTTAGGTCGTATTAATAGTTTTGATGATATCAAAAGAGTTGCAAAAGTAGCTGTAAATATGCTTGACAATATTATAGATATCAACTTTTACCCAGCAAGAAAAACAAAAATCACAAATCAAAGCACAAGAGCCATAGGATTAGGAGTGATGGGCGAGGCGCAAATGTTAGCTGAACATAGTATCAAGTGGGGTAGTGATGAGCACTTAAAAAAGATTGACATTGTTATGGAAGCTATAAGTTTTGAAGTTATAAATGCTTCATGTGATTTAGCTAAAACAAAAGGAAGTTATCCTTTGTTTAGTGGTTCAAATTGGTCTAAAGGTATCATGCCATTTGATCATACAAATATAGATGTGCAAAAATTGGTCAAAAGAGACCTGTTTGATAGTCTATACAATTGGGACGAACTAAGAACAAAAGTAAAAAAACACGGCCTACGCAATGGCTATCTTATGGCTATAGCGCCGACTAGCTCTATATCTATATTGGTTGGAACCACGCAAGCTATTGAGCCGGTTTATAAAAAAAAGTGGTTTGAAGAAAATTTAAGCGGTCTTATACCAGTAGTAGTGCCGAAGCTATCGCTGGATACTTGGGAGTATTATATATCTGCTTATGATGTAGAACAAAAAGATATCATAAAAGCTGCATCGATAAGACAAAAATGGATAGACCAAGGTCAAAGCCTAAATGTATTTATATCGCTTGATAAAGTATCTGGCAAGTATTTAAGTGAAATATATATGTTGGCATGGAAACTTGGCTTAAAATCAACATACTATCTAAGAGGTCAATCAGCAGATAGCCAAAGCGACATACAAGATAAAAGCGGAGAGTGTAGTAGCTGCCAATAAATACTACAGCTCACCTCTAATAAAACAACAAAAGGAATAAAATGAAAAAATTGATACTAATGACACTATTTTTTATACATATATTTGCAGATGATAAGATATTTGTGGTCCAGCGAGAACATAGCTCGCTTGCAGTAATAAAAAACGACAAAAAAGTTGATATAATACAAAATATGCACAATATGAATCACGGTGTAGTCAAGTTCAAAGACAAAGATGGATATGTGATTAGTCGTGATGGTTATGTGATAAAATTTGATCCAGAGACAAACAAGATACTCAACTCATACAAAACAAGTAAAAGTGCTATAGGTTTCACTTTGGCAGATGATTTTGTAGCAGTAGCAAACTACGACGACAAAAGTGTAGATATACTTTCAAGAGATTTAAAACCAATACAAAAGATAAAAACAGGTTCAAAAAATGTAGGCATAAAGATATACAAAGATTATGTGATATTTGCCCAGATGGACAACGACAAACTAACTGTTTTGAAAAATATATCAAAAGATGGTATAAAATTTGAAATTTTTAAAGAGTTTAAAGATGTAGGAGTTATGCCATTTGATGCTATGATACAAGACAACAAATATATAGTTGGGTTTTTCACTTCAAAACATTTTGGCACTATTGATTTAGATACTATGACTTATAAAAGAGTTAAGATATTTTTGGACGAAAAAAGACAAATGGTTTTAAAAGTGCCTCATTTTGGTTTTTGGTCTATAGGAGGCGACAAAGTGTTTGTGCCTGCTGTTGGCGACAAAAAGGTTATGGTGTATGATATGGATTTTAAATTTAAAAAAAATATTGATACATTGGGTATGCCTGTGTTTACTTCACTTAGCCCTGACAAAAAGTATCTCGCAGTAACATATAGTGGCAAAGACTTTCCAAAAATACAAATAATAAACACAAAAACTTTAAAGATCATCAGAAACTATAAATTTGATGGCAAAGTTTTGCATGTGCGATGGTCGAAATCAACACCAAAACTATATATAAGTGTCAATGACACAAACAAAGTTATGGTTTTGGATACAAATAATTGGGCTTTGGCCAAAGTCATAAACAATATAAAAAAACCATCGGGAATATTTATATATGAACGATAAAACAGTTTATTTGGTAGGAGCAGGTCCTGGTGATATTGAACTTATGACTATAAAATCAGTGCGACTGATAAAAAAAGCACAAGTAATAATATATGATAGATTGGCAAATCCTGACATACTTAAAATCGCGCCAAAAGATTGTGAGTTTATTGATGTTGGAAAAACTGATGGCCGCCACCCAGTTCCACAAGACGAGATAAATGAGATATTGTATTTAAACGCTTTGAAATACAATATTGTGATACGATTGAAAGGCGGAGATCCTTTTGTATTTGGACGAGGTGGTGAAGAGGCTATATATCTATACGATAGAGGCATCAAATTTGAAATAGTTCCTGGTATCACTTCAGCTATAAGTGTGCCAGCATATGCAGGTATACCAGTAACTCAACGCGGAGTTGTCAGTTCATTTAGAGTTATCACAGGCCATGAAGCGAGAGGTAAAGCAGTATCACAAATAGATTGGGATTCATATAAAACTGATGAAACACTTATATTTTTGATGGGATTACATAACTTGAAAACTATTTGTAAAAAACTTATACAACACGGCAAAAAACCAGATTATCCAGCAGCAGTTATAAGCAAAGGCACTACAAAATCACAAAAAATAGTTGTAGGAAACTTAGAAAATATACACGAAAAATCAAAAAATATTGACACACCGGCACTTATAATCGTGGGTAAGGTAGTGAATTTGAGAGACAAATTAAAATGGTTTGAGTTGAATTAAGTTTATTTTGATATAGTATCCTAACTAAACAAAAGGAGAAAAATATGGCATTGATGATAGCACCTGAAAATACGACAGTATGGGTATGCGAGGATAGCTGCAAAGCTTGCGACAAATGTGTGGAGGTCTGTCCTGCTGGTGTGTTGGTGATGAAGCCTGCACCATACTCTACACTGGGTTCCATGATAGAGGTCAAGTTTCCACTAGCATGCATAGGATGCAACGATTGTGAGCTGATTTGTCCAGATTTTGCTATATTTGTAGCAGACAAAAAGCAAGACAATGTGAAGTTTGCGAAACTTACGGATGAATCCAAAAAAAGAGCCGAAGATATAAAAAACAACAACTGCAGATTGCCTGCAGGTTATTAAGGAGAAAATATGTCAAAAAGAGAGATAATATCTACAGGAAACGAACTCAATGCTATAGCAGCTATAGATGCTGGGTGTGAGTTTTTTGGTGGCTATCCACTGACTCCATCAAGTGAGATTATGCATGTGCTTTCGGATCTTTTGCCAAAAGCTGGCGGAGCTTGTATCCAGATGGAAGACGAGATAGCAGGAATATGCTGTGTGATAGGTGCCGCTATGAGTGGCAAGAGAGCTATGACAGCGACATCTGGACCGGGTATGAGCCTAAAAGCAGAGAACTTAGGTTTAGCTCAAATGGCAGAAGTGCCACTTGTGTGTATAAATGTAATGAGAGGTGGACCATCTACTGGTTTGCCTACAAGAGTATCACAAGGTGATATTTTGCAAGCAAAAAATCCATCACATGGTGATTATAAATCTATCACGCTTTGTGCTGGAAACTTAGAGGAGTGTTATACTGAAGTTATTCGTGCTTTTAACTTAGCCGATAGATTTATGCAGCCTATCATAGTGCTGACAGATGAGACACTAGGGCATATGCACGGCAAAGCTGTGGTGCCACAGATTGACGAAGTCAAAAAAGGCATAGTCCCACGAAAAGTTTTCACAGGAGATCCAAAAGATTATTTTCCATATGGTTGCGAACAAGACGAGCCAGCTACTCTAAACCCTATGTTTACAGGATATAGATATCACTTCACAGGGTTGCACCACGACAAAAACGGCTTCCCAACAGAAGAGATAGAAACATGCAGAAAACTCATAGAGAGACTAGACCATAAAGTAGAAGCTCACAGACCAGAGTTTGAGTTAAACGAAGAGTTTATGCTAGATGACCTAGGACAAAATGATGTCCTCATCATAGCATATGGTTCTGTGTCATTGTCTGCCAAAGAAGCTATACGAGATTTACGAAAACAAGGTATAAAAGCAGGGTTATTTAGACCTATCACACTTTGGCCATCACCAGCTGATAAAATCAAACACTATACAGATAAGATAAAAAATGTGCTTTGTGTAGAATTAAATATAAGACAATACACAGAAGAGATAGAAAGAGTTTCAGGTAGGCAGGATTTGCAAGGACTTTACAAAGTAAACGGACGACCAATAGCACCTATTGAGATAATAAATAAAGTAAAGGAGGTATTTTAACATGGCATATAATTATAATAAATTTTTAAGAATGGAAAAGATGCCGACACTATGGTGTTGGGGTTGTGGCGATGGAGTCATACTAAAAGCGGTCATACGAGCTATAGAAAAGATGGGTTGGACACAAGATGAGGTGTGTGTAGTATCTGGTATAGGTTGTAGTGGGCGGTTTTCTTCATATGTTGATTTTAATACAGTTCATACCACACACGGACGAACTTTGGCATATGCTACAGGTATAAAGCTGGCAAATCCAGACAAACATGTCATATGTGTAGCAGGAGATGGTGATGCATTGGCTATCGGTGGAAACCATACTATTCATGCTTGTAGAAGAAATATAAATATCAATTTTGTGCTTATAAATAACTTTATATATGGTTTGACAAATTCACAGACAAGCCCTACTACTCCGCAAGGTATGTGGACTGTTACTCAAAAAGCAGGCAATATTGACCCTACATTTGATGCATGTGAATTAGCTATAGCATCTGGAGCTTCGTTTGTGGCACGTGAGACTATGATAGAACCTAAAAAGTTGGAGAAGACTTTGGTCAAAGGCTTCGAGCACAATGGCTTTAGCTTTTTTGATATTATGTCAAACTGTCATATAAATCTCGGTAGAAAAAACAAGATGCTAGGCGCAACTGAAAATCTTGATTGGATAGATACTATCACTATGCCAAAGATAAAATACGATAAACTTGAAACAAAAGAGCAGTTAAATCTCTTCCCTACTGGAGTTTTGAAACAAGATACAAAAGCACGAGAATACTGTGATATGTATCAAGAGATTAAAGATGCCCACCAAGGTAAAAGAGCTAAAATAACTCAAGATGACTTTAGCAAAAAGATATAAGGAGAATATATGTCAAGAAAAGTGATGAGATTTACAGGTGTTGGTGGTCAAGGTGTTTTACTCGCAGGTGAGATATTTGCAGCAGCTAAGATAAAAGCAGGCGGTTTTGGACTAAAAACTGCTACATATACTTCACAAGTGCGAGGCGGTCCTACTGTTGTGGATATACAATTAGACGACAATGAGATATTTTACCCATATGCCAAACAAGGTGAGATAAACTTTATGCTTTCAGTTGCACAAGTGAGTTTTGATAGCTTCAAAGATGGAGTAGTTGATGGCGGTATTATAGTTATAGAACCAAACCTCATAACACCTACAGATGAAGATAGAAAAAGATGGAATATTATAGAGATAGATATAATCACTCTAGCCAAAGAAGAGGTAGGCAATGTCATAACCCAATCTGTCGTAGCTTTGGGTATAGCAAACTGTTTTACCGATGCAGTAGATAAAGATATATTAAGAGAAGTCATGCTGTCAAAAGTCCCACAAAAAGTGCATGAGATAAACAAAAAGGCTTATGAGATAGGTTATAGAGAAGCTCTCAAACACAAATAAACAAATAAGGAGAAAATATGTTAGAGATACGATGGCATAGTCGTGCAGGACAAGGTGCTGTTACTGGTGCGAAAGGTTTAGGTTCGGTTGTAGCAGAAACAGGCAAACAAGTTCAGGCATTTGCATTTTATGGTTCTGCTAAAAGAGGGGCATCTATGACCGCATACAACAGAATAGATGACAAAGTTATACTTGACCACGGTAAGTTTATGAAACCTGATTTTGTGTTTGTTATAGACCCAGGACTTGCTTATACTGACAACATACTTGAAAACGGCAAAGATACTACCAAGTATATCATAACTACACACTTAAGCAAAGATGAACTTCTAGAAGCTATACCATCGCTCAAAGCTGTGAGTGATAGAGTATTTGTGTTGGATTGTTTCACTATAGCACTGGACACTATAGGACGAGCTATACCAAATACACCAGTGCTGGGTGCTTTTATGAAAGTCAGCGGTATGTTTGAGATAGAGGAGTTTAAAAATTCTATGAAAGCAGTTCTCGCTAAGCTTCCACAAAATATCATAGATGCAAATATGTTGGCTATTCAGCGTGCATACGATGAAGTCAATTAAGGAGACAAGATGGCAAAAATAAAAACTATTACACAAGAACAAGCTGATATTGCAAATAGTCTATACAAAGATAAAGAGCATTTTGAGAAATCCATATGGGATATGGGTTGGGATGAGTTAGTTCCAAGTGCTGCTTGTTTTTCATTTGATGGAAAAGTAGATAATCATGTGGCACAAACACAACCAGAAAATAGAAATTATGCAGAAACAAACTCTATAAACAAATATGTAGGAGATTGGCGAGTAGTCAAGCCTGTATGGAAAGTTGATCTGTGTATAGATTGTCAAAACTGTTGGCTATATTGTCCTGATACATCAATAATATCAAGAGACAAAATGATGGTAGGAGTGGACTACGACCACTGCAAGGGTTGTGGAATATGTTCGGAAGTTTGTCCAACAAATCCAAAGTCGTTAGTTATGTTCAACGAACAAATATCAAATGAAGTAGCTTTAACCCAATGGCCAGTAAAAACAAAGAAAGGGGATAAAGTATGAACCACTCAAAAAACAAAAAAATTTTGGAACTAAATAAAGTAGAAATTTGGGACGGTAATACATCAAATGCTCAAGCTCTACGACAAGCAGGAGTAGATGTAATGTCAGCATACCCTATCACGCCATCTACTGCTACAGTGGAGGGTTATGCAAAACTTCATGCCGATGGATACATAGATGGTGAGATCATGATAGTAGAGAGCGAACATGCCGCTATGAGTGGATGTGTAGGAGCTAGTGCGGCTGGCGCCAGGACGGCTACTGCCACCGCTAGCCAGGGATTGGCTCTCATGATAGAGGTGTTATATCAAGCTGCTGGTATGAGAACTCCTGTCGTGCTATGTTTGGTCAACCGTGCTTTAGCGGCACCACTAAATGTAAACGGTGACCACTCCGATATGTATCTCACTAGTCAAAGTGGTTGGATATCTTTGGGTAGTTGTAACCCTGAAGAAGCATACGATATGACTTTGTGTGCTTTTAAGATAGGCGAACACAAAGATGTGCGACTTCCAGTTATATCAAATCAAGATGGCTTTATGTCTTCACATACAGCACAAAATGTCAGGCCACTAAGCGATGAAGTAGTAGCTGATTTTATAGGTGAGTTTGTAGAGGTTAACTCGCTTTTGAACTTTGATCACCCCGTGACACACGGAGTGCAAACCGAGTCAGACTGGCATATGGAACACAAAGCCAAACAAAACGATGCTATGATGAACTCTCCAAAAGTGATAAAAGAAGTATTTGCCGAGTATGAAAAACTAAGCGGCAGAAAATACAATCTCGTAGAAGAGTACAAGATAGACGATGCAGATATAGTCATAGCATGTATGGGCACTACTTATGAGACGGCACAAATAGCAGTAGACAAACTAAGAATCCAGGGCACAAAAGTAGGACTTATACTTCCTAGAGTTTTCCGACCATTTCCACTAGATGAGATGGCCGCCAAACTACAAAACTGCAAAGCTGTGGTATGTTTAGATAGGTCATCGCCTGGTGGTCATACAGGACTGCTATTTAACGACATATCAGCAGCTCTCATCAACACAGATGCCAGACCACTTATGAGTGATGTCATATATGGATTAGGTGGTAGAGATATAACTGTAGCAGATATATGTGATATATACAGAGATGCAAACGATGAAGTAAAAGCTGGAAAACTAAACGGCGGAATACTGCGATGGGCAACAGTCCGTGGTCCAGAGCTCAAATACTATGGCACAGGAGTTTAATATGAGTTGTAATACAAATGGTGGATGCACTCCACAAGGAAACAAAGAGATAAAAAACCTAAAAGCATTTTCAACCGCAGCAGAGAGGTTTGAGGGTGCTCATGTGTTGTGCCCAGGGTGTGCTCACTCTATCATAGTTCGTGAAATACTCAATGCCACAAACGACAACATAGTCGTATCGGCCGCTACTGGGTGCTTGGAAGTTTGCACCGCTATATATCCACACACATCGTGGGATTGTAGCTGGATACACATAGGGTTTGAAAATGCCTCCACTGCAATAGCAGGAGCCGAAGCAGCCAATAAGGCACTAAGACGAAAAGGCAAGATAGACCCAACATCACCAGAGCCAAAGTTTGTGGCATTTGGTGGTGATGGTGCTACATATGATATAGGGTTTCAGTGGATAAGCGGGTGCTTTGAGAGAGGACATGATATGATGTATGTATGCCTAGACAACGAAGTATATGCAAATACTGGCGGTCAGAGAAGCTCATCTACTCCTATAGGAGCGAGTGCTACGACTACACCCGCTGGTTCGCATTCGTATGGTGAAAAACAAAACAAAAAAGATATGCTACAGATAATGTCAGCACACAACTCACCATATGTAGCACAAATAGCACCAAACAAGTGGAAAGATATGGTCAAGAAAATCCAAAAAGGTTTTGACACCAAAGGCCCTGTGTATATCAATGCCATGAGTGCATGCACCACGGAGTGGAAGTTTCCTATACATCAGACTATTGAAGTGTCGGATATGGCGACAGATAGCTTGGTGTTTCCTTTATATGAGATAATAGACGGTAGAGAGTTAAACATAACCTACAGACCCAAAAATATCGTGCCGGTGCGGGATTATCTAGGAGTTCAACCACGGTTTAAACACTTGTTTAAACCAAAATACGAATATATCATAGATGAGTGGCAAAAACGAGTAGATGAAAAGTGGGTATACCTACAGCGACGAGAGGAAGCTAGAGTTTAGAGGTGACATAAACTAAAATCAGAAAAAGGAGTGCCAGATGAGTAAATTTGTAAAGTATATTAAAAATGGAATGAACCAATCAATTTTGGTAGGCACACCAGACTTTGATATAAACAATGAGTCTCAGGATTTTGAAAATATGAGCGGTGATTTTCAATATTCCAGAAATATAATACAAGATGAAGTCCGAAAAGTAAAACTTAAAAAGTCAACAAGAAAGAAGTAGTTAGAGTTTAGAGAAAGTTAAAGAGATAAAGTAAAATGCTAAATATTGAAGAGTTAAAACCACAAATTATAAAGGCACTTATGCCACTTAAGCCAGACAAGATTATACTTTTTGGTAGCTATGCTTATGGAACTCCAAATGAAGATAGTGATATAGATCTGTTTTTATTAAAAGATGATTTAACAATAGACGATACTAGATATTATCAAAGAGAGGCTGGAAAAAAACTTTTAGATTTGCAATTAAAGTATAAAACGAACGGCATAGATATTTTATCTGCCCAACTAAATATATAGAACAAAGAGAAGATTATTTTTATAAAGTTGATATTTTACAAAATGGAAAAGTATGGTATGAACAAACAGGCAGCTAAAGAGTGGCTAACAAAATCTTGGCACAATTTATCAACAGCAATATTACTATATAAAGCAGAACATTATACAGATATTATAGCTGTAGAGATACACTATTCATGCGAAAAGACACTTAAAACAATTTTAGCATATAGCAACAAGAAAATACCAAAGACACATAGTTTAATAGAAATATCAAAAGAGATAAGCTTATGGGCATCTCTAAAAACCTCAAACAATTTCACTAAAAACATACAGCACTATAAAACTGCTCATCAACTTATAAAATATCCTCACAAAAGGGACAAATAAATTCCTTAAAAAACACTGATAAACCCTTTATCTTTAAGCTTTTTTGGATATAATTGACTATAAAACACAAAAGGATTTGTTATGGCAGGATTATTCGACTTAGAATACCATGAGAGAAAAATTAAACAATATCAACCACCACTATCGAAGTTGGATAAGGTTATAAATTTGTATATATTTAAAAATACTTTAGAAATAGGGTTGGCAACGAACAAAGACAAAGCAGTTGGTGGCAGACCACCATTTGACAAACTGATGATGTTTAAAATTCTCATACTTCAAAGATATTACAACCTAATCGACCAGCAAACCGAGTTTCAAATCAATGACAGAACATCGTTTAAACAGTTTTTAAATCTAAAGTTGGGTGATACGATACCAGATGAAAAAACTATATGGCACTTCAAAGAGCAGTTAAAAATCAAAGGTTTAGCACTGAAACTATTTACCTTGTTTGCAAACAGACTTATAGTTAATAGCATAGTAGCAAAGGAAGGAACTTTTGCTTGATGCTTCATTTGTCAAAGTGCCAATCCAAAGAAACACAAGAAGACAGAACAAACAGATAAAAGATGGTGAAATACCCCAAGAGTTCCGTGACAATCCAAACAAACTATCACAGAAAGACTGCGATGCAAAATGGGTTGTAAAAGGTGGCAAAAGAGAGTATGGATACAAAGACCATATTTCAGCAGACCAGAAAACCAAACTCATAACTAAATATCAAGTAACTTCTGCATCCACACATGACTCACAAGTATTAAAATTGATAATAGACCAAGATGACAAAACAGTATATGCAGATAGTGCCTATAGATCAGCCGAAATAAATGAATATCTAAAAGAAAAAAATATCAAAGCCAAAATCATTCATAGAGCATATAGAAACAGACCGCTTCAAAACTTCCAACACAAAGAAAATTATAAACACTATAAGACAAGAGTGAGAGTTGAACATGTCTTTGGTACTCTGTCATCACAGATGAACAAAGCTTTAAATCTCACTCAAATAGGATTGGGTAGGATAAAATCCTCCATAGGTCTAACTAACTTGACTTATAATCTAGTTAGATACGAACAGTTAGTAAGGCTACAAAGGGTGAAAGTAGTATAAAAAACAAGAAAACCCAAGAGAGATATGGCAAATATGGGTTATATATAGGTAAATTATCGCAAAAATATCAAAATTTTATGATAATTTAGTATAATAAGACAATTATTTTTCAAAAAAGGGAGAATTTGAAGAAAATTAAGATTTGAGTGTGGTATTTAGAAGCCCCCTTAATATAGATATACCATATTGGAAAGATAGTTTAAGTGAGTGCTTGATAACATTGGGAGAAAAAAATGAAAAATAAAACAATACTAATCACAGGTGGTGCTGGGTTTATAGGTAGTAATTTTGTGCCATATTTTTTAGATAAATATGAGAGTTATAATATCATCAATCTTGATTTGCTCACATATGCTGGCAACCTAAAAAACTTGAAAGAGTGTGAAATTAACCCAAGACATAAGTTCATAAAAGGTGATATTTGCAACAGAGAGTTAATGGAGTATATATTTAGTGAGTATGATATACAAGGTGTGATACATTTTGCAGCAGAATCACATGTCGACAATAGCATAAAAAATCCAGATGCATTTATCAAAACAAATATACAAGGCACATTTATTCTTATAGATGTAGCATATAAATATTGGATGAATAAACCACATAAATATAAACATCAATATAAAGATTGTCGTTTTCAGCATATATCTACAGATGAAGTGTATGGAACCTTAAATGATACTGACCTTTTTACAGAAACTACACCATATGCTCCAAACTCACCATATAGTGCCTCAAAAGCTTCAAGCGATATGATAGTGCGAAGTTATAACGAAACATATGGGCTAAATACTATTACAACAAACTGTTCAAACAACTATGGACCAAAACAACACGATGAAAAACTAATTCCAACTATCATAAAAAAAGCTTTGTTTAATGAAAATATACCAATATACGCAGATGGCAAAAATATCCGTGATTGGCTGTATGTTCTTGACCACTGCAAGGCTATTGATTTGGTGTATCATAAAGGCAAAAAAGCAAATGTGTATAATATAGGAGGAAAAAATGAAAGAACAAATCTACAAATAGTAAATAAAATTTGTAATATATTAGATGAAAAAAGACCAAAGAAAAAAAGCTACAAAAATCAAATAACATTTGTGCAAGATAGGGCAGGGCACGATAAAAGATATGCCATAGATGCAAGCAAAATAGAAACCAACCTAAACTGGAAAGCAGATGAAAATTTTGACACAGGCATAATCAAAACTATATCTTGGTATTTGTCAAAATATGCTTAACTTTAAAAAAGACAACATATGATAAAATCAATTTATTATGATAAAATATATTATTATATCATAGTGTTTTTTGCATTTATATTGCCATTGTCAAGAGCAGGGACAAGCTTGATGATGGCTATGTTGCTTTTATTGTGGATAGCTGAAGCTGATTTCAAAAGAAAATACCAACAGATAATAAGTAGTAAATTTTTACTATTTTTGATAGCATTTATATTTTTTACAATTTTGAGCATATTTTGGACTGAAAACTTGATGTTTGGTTATAAAAAAATTTTAAAGATATTTTATTTGTTTGTTGTTGTCATCATAGCTACATCTATAAAAAAAGAACAAGTGCAAAATGCAATCACAGCTTTTTTGGCAGGTATGTTTATAAGTGAAGTTATATCTTATGGAGTATTTTTTGAACTTTGGACATACAAGGAAGCAACAGTGTCTAACCCATCACCATTTAATCACATACACTATAGTATATTTCTGGCAGTTTCTTCTATACTACTGCTAAATAGGTTGTTGTCAAAAAGATATAAACTAAAAGAGAAAGTATTTTTTGCTTTTTTCTTTTTGACTGTCACTGGAAATCTGTTTTTATCTACAGGTCGTGCAGGGCAGGTCGCTTTGGTAGTTGGGGTATTTGTGATGTTTGTGATACATTTTCGGTTTTCTATCAAAACATTCTTTTATAGTATTGTTGTGCTGAGTGTCATATATACAACAGCATACAACTTAAGTGATAATTTTAACAATAGAGTTCATGATACAATTAGCGATATATCAAAACTACAAAAATTGGATTTTTCAAGTTCTTGGGGTATCAGGGCGGCATTTTGGATAACTACATACAATAGTGTCCAAGAGCACCCATTTGGTTCTGGAATTGGGGATTATAAATTAGCCACCAAACAACAACTTGAAAGTCGCAAATATCCTTATATCGATGGTATGGCAAGAGAGTTTATGCAAAACGCCCACCCACACAATCAATACCTTATGGTGCTACTTCAAACAGGATTTATTGGTATAATTTTATTTGCTTTGATGGTATATCATATGTTCAAATTTGAAATACACGATACAGATATAAAAGAGTTTAGTGTATTATTTGGGACGATATTTTTTGTAGGATGTATCGCTGAACCATTGTTAAATCTACACTTTCCTATAACGCTATTTATAGTTTTTGCTGGTTTGTTTGCAAGTGTTGGCACAAAAGAGACAATATGACAAACACAAAAGAAACACAAAAAAATTCGTTCAACTCTATAGCTATAGGCATACGAAAAATAAACACAAAAAGTGGATTGGGCAAAATAGTTTTAGAGCAGGCAAAATATTGTATAAAACATGGAATATCGCTTGATATATATACCCACAAAGCTGATAACAATATTAAAAAACTTGCAGTTAGTATCGTCAAGATATTTAAAATACCTTTCTTAAATAATTATTATCAACGATATATGTTTAGCAAGATATTTGACTATAAAATAAAAAATAAAAAATACGACATCGTGATAGGACACGGAGATATTGTAAATCAAGATATAATGTTTTTACATAATTTAGCTGAAAAAACACATCTTATGACACACAACAAAAAAATAGATAAAAAAAATAGCGTAACAAGATTTCATAGACTGGTTCTAAAAAAACAAACTTTCAAAAAAATAGTAGCCAACTCAAAACTTATGAAAAAAGAGTTAGAAGAAACTTTTTTTGTTCCAAACGACAAAATAAAAGTAATATACCCAGGATACAATAAAAAGCAGTTCAATACCGAAAATATTGTAGCAAAAAAAATAAACGCTCAAAAATCACTTGGTATTAATAAAAATGACATAACAATTGGGTTTATTACGTCTGGTGATTTTGAAAAAAGAAATCTTGATATGTTTATTGAGTCGGTATATATATTAAAAAAAGAAAAATTTGAGTTCAAAATCTTGATAATAGGAAAAAATTCACAACTATCACAATATTTATATAAAATTTCTAAATATAAGTTAGAACATATGACTATCGTCAAGCCACTTGTTGATGATATTGAAAATTATTATCATGGTGTGGATTTTACTATTCATTGTGCTTATTTTGAAGAGTTTGGTATGGTTGTGCTTGAGGCTATGGCTTGTGGTTTGCCAGTGATAACATCACGACAAGTTGGGGCATCAGAAATTATAAACAAACAAATATCAGTGATGCCTAAACCAAATATAGAAGATATAGTGTTTAATATGAGACAGTTGATTGTAGATAAAAAACAAAGACAAAAAGAAGCAGAACTATCAGTAAATGCAGTAAAAAATAGAAGCTGGGAGAGCTATATCAAAGAGGTATTTAGTTTGATATCAAAAGTGAATGAATAACGATAAATATAAAATACTCAAAAACTAATTAGCTTAAATCAAAGCTTTGACGCCAGGAAGCATCTTGCCCTCCATAAGCTCCAGCGATGCCCCGCCACCAGTGCTTATAAATGTCATATCATCTTCGTCGCCTGCACGCCGAATAAGGTCAGCGGTATCGCCACCACCTATGACAGTCGTAGCAAAACTACGAGCTACTTCGTGCGATAATTTATAACTTCCTTTTGAAAACTTATCCATCTCATATACTCCCATGGGTCCGTTCCATAGTATAGTATTGGCATCTTTTAAAGCTTGACTATACAGTAAGGTTGTAGCTGGCCCTATATCAAGTCCGAGCCAATTTTCTGGTATCTCTTGGATAGTGCTGTTTTTAGCTACAGCTTCGCTGTCAAATTTGTCAGCAACTATGACATCAACTGGTAGATAAAACTTAACTCCTATTTTATTCGCTTCGTCTATGATATCTTTAGCATCGTTTATAAGATCGTGCTCTACAAGCGATTTGCCGACTTCAAACCCAAGTGCTTTTAAAAATGTAAATGCCATACCACCACCTATTATTATTTTGTCAACTTTTTTGATAAGATTGTGCAAAGCCTCCAGCTTACCGCTAACTTTGCTACCGCCAACAATACTCACAAATGGTCTTTTTGGCTCTTCTATTATATGATAAAAAAACTCAATTTCACGAGACAATAAAAATCCAGCAGCTTTGTTAGTGTCATCAAAATAGTTTGCAATACCAGCAACAGATGCATGAGTTCTATGACAAACACCAAATGCATCATTGATAAATATATCGGCTAAACTTGAAAGTGTTTTGCTAAATTTTTTGTCGTTTGTTGTTTCGCCTTTTTCAAATCTCATATTTTCCAACAACATTACTTGTCCGCACTTTAAATCATTTGCCATATTTATAGTTTCATCGCACACAACATTTGGTGCTAACAACACCTCTATATCCAATAGTTTATGAAGTCGTTTTGCTATAGGAGATAGACTATATTTTGTTTCGTATCCGCCCTTTGGCCTGCCAAAATGCGAAGCTAAAATTATAGCACAATCATGATCTAAGCAATAGTTTATAGTGCCTAAAGCTGATTTGATTCGTCTATCGTCAACAATATTGCCAAACTCATCTACTGGCACATTGAAATCACATCTTATAAACACCTTTTTATTTGATATGTTTATCTCTTTTAGCTCTTTTGGTTTCATATATTGTCCTTTGTTCTATATATATTATCTAAAAGAAATTAAGTTTCAAGATATTTGGGTATTATATATAAAAAGGACAAAAATGATAATGAACGGGAAAAAAGGTATTGTATTGGGAGTTGCCAATAACAAATCAATAGCATATGGCATAGCAAAACAGTGTGCCTCTCAAGGAGCTACACTATCTTTCACATATTTAAACGATAATTTGAAAAAGCGAGTTGAACCAATAGCAAAAGAGTTTGGAAGTGAAAACTATGTATATGCTTGCGATGTATCAAATGAAGATGAAATAAAACAACTCGTAGTATCACTAAAAAAAGATTTAGGACAGATTGACTTTGTAGTTCATAGTATAGCATTTGCACCAAAAGAGGGTTTGTGCGGAAGGTTCGTAGAGATAAGCAAATCAGCTTTCGCTGTGGCTATGGATGTGTCTGTATATAGTCTAATTGAACTAACACGGCACCTAAAACCACTCATGAGTAGTGAGTGCTCGGTGCTTACATTGAGTTATCTGGGAGGTGTCAAATATATACCAAACTATAACCTGATGGGAGTAGCAAAGGCTGCACTTGAAATGACAGTTAAATATCTCGCAGAAGATTTAGGCAAAGATGGCATAAGAGTAAATGCCATAAGCGCAGGACCTATCAAAACATTGGCTGCCGCTGGTATAGGCGAGTTTAGATTTATGCTTAAGTGGAACGAAGCCCACAGTCCTTTGAAAAAAAATGTCACCACAGACGATGTCGGCAAGAGTGGTATGTATCTACTTAGCGATTTAAGTGCCGCCGTAACTGGTGAAATACACTATGTTGATGCTGGATTTAATATCATGGGTATGCCAGCGGTTATGGCAGATGAAAATGGCAAACAAAAGATAGCATGGAGTGGAGTGTAGCTTTATGTTTAGGCTTGTAGATAAAATTCAGAAATACCAATGGTATATCATCGTTTTTGTGCCGATATTTGTGTTGATTTTATCGTCAAGCTTACAAAAATTGAGTTTTGAGGGTAGTTATCGTATATGGTTTGGTAAAGATTCTAAAATACTACAAAATTATGATAATTTTAGAAAAGTTTTTGGCAATGATGATTCGGTGGTGATTGTATTTAAAGATAAAGATGGCATATTTAACAAAAAAGCTCTAAACTCAGTAGCGAGGCTCACAGATATATTGTGGAAAACCAAATATATCACAAGAGTTGATTCTATCACATCATATCAACATATTCATACAAGTGTCGATGATCCAGATGAGATAATCGTAGAGAATTTTATAAAAGAATTACACAAAGCAGATGCTACATATTTAAAACAAAAAAAAGATATAGCCTTAGGCGATGAGCAAATAGTAAACTCAATAATAAGCGCAGATGGCAAAACTACCATGATAGCAGCGCGCTTAACAGCAGGAGCTGGAGAAAACGAAGATATAAGTTTTGAGCTTATGGGTATTGTAGATGATATTATCAAAAAAGAGAGTGAAATAACTGGCTACAAATACCATATAAGCGGTGGAGCAGCTATCACTACTGCTTTTGTGTCAATCGCTATGGCAGATGGTGAATTTTTTACTCCGTTGGTTTTTGTGATTGTATCGTTGCTACTTTTGGTTTTGTTTAGAAAGTTTAGTGGAGTGTTGATACCTATAGCCGTCGTAGCACTAACGGTTGGTGTAGTGTTGAGTATACAAGTATTGCTTGGATATAAACTAAATAATTTTACAGCAAATATACCTGTATTTATAGTAGCTATTGGTATAGCAGATGCTGTTCATATATATATAATATGGCTTATGTATCGCAAAGAAGGTTTGGAAAATAAACAAGCAGTGACCAAAACTTTAGAAAAAAATATGTTGCCAGTATTTTTGACATCAGTTACTACATCTATAGGTTTCGCTTCTTTGGCGATAAGCGAGGTGGTGCCAGTAGCTACATTGGGAATCGCTACAGCAAGTGCTGCTATGTTAGCATTTGTTTTGAGTGTAGTGTATATGCCAGCAATACTCTTAACTATAAATAAAAAAATCAAACAAAAACATATAGCAGATGAAGAAAATAAAATGTTTGATGAGTTATATAAAAAATATGCAAAATTTATAATCAAATATGACAAAAAAGTTATAGCTATAACTACAGGCATATTTGCCATATTTGCTGTAGGATTATTTAAGGTTCAAGTAGATAGCAACACCATGCGGTATTTTGATGAGTCGGTTGATGTGCGACAAGCTACTGAATTTATAGGCAAAAACCTCACAGGTTCTATGAGTTATGAGATAGTTGTAGATAGTGGCGAAGTAGATGGTATAAAAAATCCTAAGTTTCTAAACAAAGTTCAAGAGTTTTATATTGCTTATAAAAAACAGTTCGAAGATATTAGACACATATACTCTTTGCTTGATGTAGTAAAACAATTTAACAAAGTTATGAATGGTGACAAAAAGAAATATTATACCGTGCCGTCAAGCAAGGAGCTCGTAGCTCAATACTTGTTGTTGTATTCGTTGTCTCTTCCACAAGGTATGGAGATAAATGATAAGATGGATATCGAGCAAAAACTACTTCGTGTGACAGCCAAAGTCAATATGGTAGATACAAGCCACGATTTGTATATGATGAAATGGGCTGAAAAATGGTGGCAAGACAACAACTACAATGCAGTGGTCAATGGCCAAACTGCGATGTTTGCACATATGCAAAGTAGTGTAACTGATACATTGATATACTCCATAAGTATAGCATTGGTTCTTGTGTCATTGATGATGCTTATGATATTTAAACGACTGAAAATGATGGCGCTTTTTATTTTTCCAAATGTTTTACCGATAGTTTTAGTGCTCGGTATTATGGGCTGGTTGGGTATAAATATTGATTTGGGTGTGGCAGTAGCTGGAGCTATAATATTGGGAGTTGCTGTAGATGATAGCATACATTTTTTTGTGAAATATTTTGATGCTGTTAAACTGGGACACAATATGGAACAAAGATTTGTATATGTGTTTAAATACGCTGGAAAAGCTATTTTGTTTACTACTATTATATTGTCAGCTGCTTTTTTTATGTTTGTAGGTAGTCATTTTGTGCCAAATTTCAATTTTGGTATAGTTACCGCTTCGGCACTTATCATAGCATTTGTAGCTGACCTATTTTTGCTTCCATCGATCATAAGTTTACTAGATAAAAAGGGCATTGATGTCAAATAATCCAAAGATAATAGTAGTTGGCGATATTATGATTGACCATTATTTATGGGGCAAAGCAGATAGAATATCGCCAGAAGCTCCAGTGCAAATAGTGGATATAAATAACCAAAGCAAAAAATTAGGTGGTGCTGGCAATGTAGCAAACAACCTCAAAGCTTTTGGTTGTGATGTCGTAGCTATATCGTGTGTGGGAGATGACAAGGTTGCAAATAGTATCAAAAATATGTTAGATAAAATAGATGTCAAGCATATACTTGTCGAGCAAAAAGGTAGAATAACATCAAAAAAAACTCGTCTTATAGCTTCAAATCAACAAGTAGTTAGATACGATGAAGAGTCAAAAAATGACATAGACAATAAAATCGCCAATAAAATATCACAGAACTTTAAAAATATCATCAAAGATTTTGATTTAGTTCTTTTATCAGATTATGGTAAAGGAGTTTTGACTACTACACTCACTAAAGATATTATCAACATAGCTAATACACACAATAAAAAAGTGCTCATAGACCCCAAAGGAGAAAATTGGTCTAAATATAAAGGCGCATATATATTGACACCAAATCGTCAAGAAGCTATTTTAGCGTCAAAAATCAAAATCAAAGACGATAATACAATAAAGCAGGTTTTGGAATTTATGCAAGATATTGTCTCTGTCCCTTTGATAACTTTAAGTGAATATGGCATAGTGGTGCTCGACGAAAACAAAAATATCACAACAAGTCCAACAGTAGCGAGAGAGGTTTTTGATGTCACGGGTGCTGGCGATACTGTGCTTGCTAGTTTAGGTTATAGTTTGTCAAAAAATGAAAACATAAAAACCGCTTTAAACTTCGCAAATCTCGCTGCTGGTGTGGTAGTAGGCAAGTTAGGTTCTGCTACTGCTTCACTTGATGAGATAGAGCACTACAAAAGTAGCTTGCACAAAAGCAGTATAGATAGCCACATAAAAAATTTTGATGAGATAAGAAAACTTATAAAGATATACAAAAACCAAAATAAAAAGATAGTTTTCACAAATGGATGCTTTGATATACTTCACAAAGGACATGTAAGTTACTTAGATATAGCAAAATCATATGGCGATATCTTGATAGTAGGCGTCAATAGCGACAAAAGTGTCAAAACACTCAAAGGTGAAAATAGACCTATAAATAATCAAAATGACAGAGCTTATATATTAGCAAGCTTGGAAAGTGTAGATAAGGTTGTGATATTTGATGAAAATACTCCTTATGAATTGATAAAGATTATTCGGCCTCATGTGCTTGTAAAAGGCGGAGATTACAAAGGCAAAAAGGTTGTAGGCGAAGATATAGCAGACACACTAAAACTTGTTGATTTTATCGATGGTAAATCAACCACAACTACAATACAGAAGTTAAAAGATGTATTTTTATAAAAAAAGAGAAGACATATCAATTGTTTGGTATATCATTTTTTTCACTTCATTTATATTTGTAGTATCAAATTTTATAAACTACGATAAGTTTACTATATGGTTTGTAGATAAAGATAAGTTTGATATACAAGGATTTGTGGCATTTGCATTTGCTAGTTATTTTTTGTGGATGGCTGTATTTAGCTTGGTGTCACATAAATATATTTTAAAACTTATTAGCTATTTTATAATAATAGCATCTGGAATGTCTACATATTTTATAGATAAATACAATGTAGCCATAGATATGTCAATGCTACTAAATATAGCTTATACAAACCAAAGCGAGTCGCTCACATTGTTGTCGTGGAATATGGTATATTATACTTTTTTTTTGATAATAATTCCTATATATATAGTAGCAAATACAAATATAAAATACGATAAATTTTTTATACATATCAGCAAAACAGTTGCTTTGTTTATTGTTAGTTTTGGTATCACGCTGGCTATAATTTATACCAATTTTAATTCTATTCACAAGTCAGCAAATAAATCAAACAAATACATATTGTATCAGCAAGTTCCAGCAAACTATATAGGTGCAGGCATAAATATAGTGCGACACTATATAAACGACAACTTTAAAACAAAACAAAAACCTATAGAAATAAAAGGCAAACTAACATCTAACGATGATTTAGTAGTAGTGTTAGCACTTGGCGAAACCTCAAGACAAAAAAACTTCTCATTGTACGGATATAATAAAAAAACAAATCCACTTTTGAGCAAAATAGAAAATCTACATGTATTAAACGGCATAGCAAAGTATGGCTCAACCATATGGGCTATACCACAAGTGCTTAGTCGCGATGATATCAAACTATCAACTATCGCAGATACATTAGGTATCGCTTCGAGCTGCTATGTGAATTTTCAACTATACGGTAACTGTGGCACGGTGCCAGAGATAAAAGTATCAAACTGCAAATACGAAAAGTGCTACGATGAAGATGTTCTACCTTTGTTTGAAAAAGATTTAACCACATACAAAAGTGGCAAAAAATTTGTAGTGCTTCACTTTGGTGGAGGAAGCCACGGACCGATATATCAAAATAGATATCCAAAACCATTTGAGAAGTTTAAACCAATTTGTGAATATGCCGATATCATAAACAACTGCACCAAAGATGAGCTTTATAACTCATTTGACAACACAATTTTATATGTGGATTATGTCGTATCAAGCGCTATAGAAACACTTGAGAAATCTGGTGTGCCTTATGTATTTGTATATCTGTCTGACCATGGAGAGTCGCTTCTTGAAGGTGGCAGAATATTTCATGGTATGCCCCCTGGTATCGACTTGCCGCCAGAACAAGCCCAAATACCTTTGCTCATAAAGTCATCTGTATCTATAGAAATATCAAAAAAAAGCGAATACAAACAGCAAGAGCTTTATGATACAATTTTGAGTTTGTTGTCAATTGATACAAAAATTTTGAGAAAAGATAAAGTGTTTATAAAAATAAACAAAAAATAATAATGTAGTCAAAACAAGACAAAGTTGGGTCTGCACAATAAGAAGAAATTTAGAGAAAATTATAGAACTACACATAAAAAACTTTTGTGATAAAGATTGTTTAAAACCAACAAATGATAAAATTCTCAAAAAGAAATAATTATAAACAGAGTTATTAAGGAAATTCGCTTTTTGTTTTATGAAAATTTGACAAAATAGACAGTCACTACAATCCAGCAAAATATATGCAAACACACAGAAAATAGCACAGCAGTTGCACCTAAATCTTTGGCATTTTTAGCCAGCGGATGTATATCGGCAGTTACTAAATCAACAATATTTTCTATAGCACTATTTAGTAGTTCTACTATTAAGATGAGAACATAAGTAGATACCAAGATAATTTTTTGCCATAAAACAAATGGCGCTAAAAATACCACCAACGCGGCTATCAAACCAATAACAAGCTCAAGCTTAAACGATGTTTCAGTTTTGATAGCACATATTAGACCATCTATTGCATATGATGTATTTTTAAACAGATTGTATTTTGGTTTGTTGTTCATTTTGTGTGCCCATTTTGATATTTGCTGTTTTATTATACTATACTTTACTTATAAAAGCTATCTTTTAAGTATATTGTGTTATCATATCATATGTTTTCAAAATACAAAGAGTTTATACAAAATTATGTGCCTTTAAATTTTATTGAATGGAGTATGATAAAATCAAAGCTAAAGATAAGACGATACAACAAAGGTGAAATCATACATTTTGTTGGCGATATATGTCATGAGCTTATGTTTATCAATAGCGGATTGGCTCGTGCATATATATTAGATGAGAATGGCAAAGATTACACATGGAGTATATTTTTCAATGACAAAAATTCTCATATGACAAACCTGTTTGTAGTTGATTATGAAAGTCTACTTTCACAAAAACCATCAAAATTGAATATAGATACTATTGAAGATTGTGAAGTAGTTGTGACAAATTACAAGGATATTGAGTTTATTTACAATAACACAAAAAAAGCAGATAGATTTGGCAGAATTATGAGTGAAGAGGCTTACAAATATATTCACAACATAACTATTCAAAGACGAACAATGTCAGCAAAAGAAAGATTTGATAAGTTTATGCTTGATACACCACATCTTTTGCACAAGGTTCCACAGTATCACATAGCTACATATCTTGATATCACACCAGAGCATTTGAGCAGGCTTAAAAAGCTGAATTTAACCAGAGGGTTCAATTGATATATATCAATGACATTATTTTATAAATTTGATATAATTAATAAAAAAGATATAATATGACAAAAAATAGCTTTGATATAGCGATAATAGGTAGTGGGCTCGGTGGCTTGATAGCTGGTGCAAAACTATCAAAAGAGGGCAAAAAAGTATGTATGATAGAGCAACACAGTATAGTTGGCGGCTGTGCGACTACTTTCAAAAGAAAAGATTATACTATGGAAGTAGGACTTCACGAATTGGATGGATTAGACAAAAATGATTTTAAAAAAGAGATTTTTGATGATTTAAAAATATCCGAAAATATAGAATTTTTGAAGATCCCAGAGTTTTATCGTTTTAAAAATGAAAACGTTGATATAGTTGTGCCCGATGGTATAAACGAAGCCACAAAAGTCTTGATAAACAGATTTCCAATAGAAGCAAAAGGTATCAAAAAATACTTCAAAGTTATAAATAATATACACAAAGAGATAAAAAAACTACCACTTCAAAAATGGAAACAAATATTATTGTTGCCATTTTTTCCAATTTTTTTCCCATATCTTAGCAATAGTTCAAGCAGATTTGCAAAATTTGCTTCACTCACAAACCCTCTTTTTCTTTTGTTGCACCCAAATTTAATTTTCTGGAATTATAGAGATATAGGTAGTTTTCTTGACAGTATCATAAAAGATGAAGAGCTAAAATTGGTTTTATTGGCAAATATACAATATTACCACGATGACCCATATACTATGTCCTTGATATATTACAGTGCCGCACAAGCTAGTTATTACAACGGAGGAGGGCACTTCATAAAAGGCGGTTCGCAAAAGCTTTCTGATTATCTTGCGAAAATTATCGTAGACAATGGCGGACAAATATTGAAACAACAAATAGCGACACAAATATTGATGCATAACAACAAAGCTGTCGGAGTTAAATACCAAAAAACAAACGATAAAGATATATCAAATGAAGTTTATGCAAATATCACAATAGCAAATTGCGCTATACCAAATGTTATGAATATGTTGCCAAATAAAAATCAAATAAAACTAAAACAACATATAAAAAACTTAAAAAATTCCTGCTCGTTGATATCTATCTATATTGGATTTAAAAGAGACATTAAAGAGCTTGGTAGCAAGCACTATTCTACTTTCTTTTTTGATAAATCAGTTAAAACACAAAAAGATATGTTATCAAATCATAAAGGAGACATTAAAAATAGAAACTATGTGTTTGTTGATTATAGTCAAATCAACTCAGGTCTTACTACAAAAGACAAAACTTTCGGTGTAGTTTGCACGGTTGATTATATTGAAGATTGGGACAATTTAAGTAAAGAACAATACAATAATAAAAAAGAGGCTATAGCACAGATATTTATTGACAAACTTGAAAAGAAGTTTGCGGGTATAAAAAAGGAGATAGAGTGTTATGAAGTAGGGACATCTAAGACTATCATGAGATATACTCTAAACCCGGGTGGATCTCCATATGGTTATGCTCAAATTCCAGAACAATCAGGATTGTTTAGAGCGCCAAATAAATCAGTCGTCAAAAATTTGTATTTTGCTTCCGCATGGACAAACCCAGGTGGAGGATTTACAGGAGCAATTTTAAGTGGTTGGTTTTGTGCAAATCAAATTTTAAAATAAAAAAGGATATGAAATGAAAAAAATAGTTTTGTGTTTATTGGTATTAGTATCAGCAATATTTGCAAGTAGTATTGAAGTAAATGTTAAAAATATAGTAAACAAAAAAGGGAAAATTTCTATAGGTTTGTATGATAAAAATGATGAAAATTTTGCTAAAAGAGACAAAAATTTTAAAGGTATTGATATGTCTATAGATAGCAAAACATTGACATATATATTTGAAAATATACCAGATGGAACCTATGCTGTAGCAGTTTTTCACGATGAAAATCAAAATAAAATTTTAGATAAAAATTTTTTTGGGATTCCAAAAGAGGCTTATGGATTTTCAAACAATATCCGACCTATGTTTAGAGGTGCAAATTTTGACGAATCTAAATTTGTATTAAAAAATAAGAAAAAAATAATTATAAAGCTTGTATATTAGTAGCAAAACATCTAAAAAATATCTATCTGAATGATATATGTTTTGAGTTTTGTCTGCGCTATAGCGACTGGTGTAGTAAAAACAGCTATTGTTATCAAAATCGTTATGTGTTTTTTAGTTTTTTATCGTTTCGTAGTATCTTGAATTTTCTATTTCTGTTTTTTGTTGATTTAATTTTTTCATCACGCTATCTTTGATATCATCATCTAACTCATCAAGCACACAATCATCTATATGATTTAGTTTTTTTAATCTACTTTCATATAAGGATTTGTTGTCCCACTCTATATTAAGATGTATGCATAGCTCTTTGTATATAAATTCTGTGCTGCTGTTATGCCTTCTATATATTTGCCCTGCGATGTCGTTGAGATATATTATGTAGTTGTTATAATTTGAAAATATATCCTTAATTTCTTTTTTATTTATATTTTTGATATTGAGTTTATTTAAAATATGTTTAGCTGAAATATAAACAATAAGATTGCAGGATATCTCAATATCTTTTATAAACTCATCGGTAGTCATCTAAATTTTTGGGCCTGCACGTGTATAATCAAACTCACCACCACTGTATTTTTTGAAATTTTCTATATACATATTTGCCAATTTTATAGCTTGTGTGTCATATGCTTTTTTGTCGCTCCAACACTCTCTTGGATTTAGAACAGCAGCTTCAACACCATTTAGAGTTGTTGGAATTGATAAGTTGAATATATTTGTCGTTTGAAACTTGACATCATCTATATGACCATTTAATATACCATTTATACATGCTCTTGTGTTTTTGATGCTCATTCTTTCACCCACTCCATATGCTCCACCTGTCCAGCCTGTATTTACAAGATATACTTTAACATCGTGTTTGTCAATCATTTGACCTAATAAATTAGCATAAAAAGTAGGGTGTAGTGGCAAAAATGCTTCACCAAAACAAGCACTAAAAGTAGCAACTGGTTCGTCAATACCCAACTCAGTTCCTGCTACTTTTGCAGTATAACCACTCAAAAAATAATACATGGCTTGTTGTTTAGTTAGTTTTGATATAGGAGGTAAAACACCAAAAGCATCGGCACTTAAAAATATTATATTTTTTGGGTGGGTTGCTATACCCTTTGGTTGTATATTGTGAATATGGCCTATAGGATAAGAGACTCTTGTATTTTGTGTTTTTGAAGTATCATTAAAATCAACAACACCATCATGGTCTGTGACTACATTTTCAAGTATCGCACCTTTTTTTATGGCATCGTATATCTCTGGTTCACTTTCATAACTTAAATTGACAACTTTTGCATAGCAACCGCCTTCAAAATTAAACACACCTTTATCGTCCCAACCATGCTCATCGTCGCCTATCAAAGCACGACTATCATCAGTAGAAAGTGTAGTTTTTCCGGTGCCGCTTAATCCAAAAAACAAAGCTACATCCCCGTCTTTCCCAACATTTGCAGAACAGTGCATAGCCATTTTGTTATTCAATGGCAGATTGTAGTTCATAACAGAAAATATACCTTTCTTCATCTCGCCAGCATACGAAGTGCCACCTATAACACAGATTTGATTTTCTAAATCAAATGCAACATACACAGGTGAGTTTAAACCATGTTTTTTCCAATTTTTATTTGTAGTTTTGCAAGAGTTATACACTGTAAAATCAGGCTTGAAATCTTTGAGCTCTTCACTTGTAGGATTTATAAACATATTTTTTACAAAATGTGATTGCCAAGCAAGTTCTGTGATAAACCGAACTTTGATACGACTATTTAAACTTGCTCCACAAAAAAGATCTGTCACATATAGGGATTTACCTTCAAGTTGTTTTTTAGAATTTTCTAATAATTCATCAAATACGCTTTGTGTGATTGGTTTGTTTATGTTACCCCAAGCTATATTTTGTTTTGATGGTGATTTATTTACAAAATACTTGTCTTTTGGACTCCGTCCTGTGAATTTGCCGGTATCAATTAACAACGCACCAGTTGAAGAGACTTTAGCGCCCTCATTTTTGATAGCATCTTGTATTAATACATCTGTATCTTGGTTTCTAAATATATTTTTTATGTTGTTTAGTCCTATATTAAGCATTTGAATCCTTTATTTAAATATAGATAATAATACACCAGCAGCAACAGCAGAGCCAATAACTCCTGCTACATTTGGTCCCATGGCATGCATAAGCAGAACATTTGATTTGTCATACTCTTGTCCTACTTTGCTGACAACTCTCGCACTCATAGGCACAGCAGATACACCAGCTGCTCCTATTAGAGGATTTATTTGTTTGTCCTTTGCACTAAATTTATTCATAAGTTTCGCCATAAGCACACCTACAGCAGTGCCCGCCGAAAATGCCAAAAGACCAATAATCATAATACCCATAGTATCAAGAACCAAAAACTTGTCAGCTGCCAATTTGCTTCCTACACCAAGTCCCAAAAATATAGTGACTATATTTATGAGAGCATTTTCCATAGTATCACTTAGTCTATCTACCACGCCAGATTGTTTGGCAAAATTACCAAAAGCAAAAGCACCAATAAGCGGTGTTGATTCAGGCAAAATAAGTATAGCCATAAGTAGTATCAAAATCGGTAAAAATAGTTTTTCTAACCTATGAACCTTCCGCAAAGGTGGCATCTTGATTTTTCTTTCTTCTTTAGTAGTCAGTAGTTTCATAATTGGTGGTTGTATCACTGGAACTAAAGCCATATAACTATATGCGGCCACAGCTATGGCACCAAGCATATCTGGCGCTAATCTATTTGCTATAAATATAGATGTAGGTCCATCGGCACCACCTATTATAGATATAGCCGATGCACTTTGTAGGTCAAATCCAATCATAACAGCTCCTACAAGAGAGCCAAATATACCAAATTGGGCTGCGCCACCTAATATAGCAGTTTTTGGATTAGCAAGAAGTGGTCCAAAATCAGTCATCGCACCAACACCCATAAATATAAGCAATGGAAAAAACTCATTTGCTATACCCATATTATATATAATGCCAAGCATTCCATGCTCTCCACCTATATTTGCTAGTGGGATATTAGCAAGCAAGCCACCAAAAGCAATAGGTATCAATAAAAGGGGTTCAAAATTTTTAGCAATAGCAAGATAAAATAGTATAAATACAATCACAAACATAATAATCCTACCCCAAGTTTGCTCAAAAGTAGTCATTTGTCTTATATCGCCTTTTTTTGGCTCACTTGTCATCACATTATCGCTTGGATTAAATATAGCATTGATGCCGGTAGTTTCATAAAAAGATGTTAAAAGTTCTGTGATAGTTTTTGGTTGATACTCTTTTTGTGTCTTGTTTGTATTCTCAGATGCAATCATATTTGTCAAAAAAATAGACAATAAAAAATAAATCAATATGTATTTTTTTATCATAAACCTGCCTTAACCTATAGTCAGCAAAGTTTGACCCTCTTCAACCGTATCATTTGGCTTGACTGATATTGATAAAACCTTGCCATCATGTGGAGCTTCTATATCTATCTCCATCTTCATAGCTTCCAGTATAGATACAACATCGCCTTTTTTAATATCATCTCCAACATTTACTAACATTTTCCATACGCTGCCATTGACTGTCGCCTTTATATCCTGGCCATTGGTGTGTGAAAGACCAACTTCTTTGGTAGCTACTTGTTCAGCTGTTGGTACTGTTATTTTGATATCTGTATCTCCTTTTGCTACTTGAACGCTAAATTTTTTGCCATCTACTACAACTGTATAGTTTCCGTCTGCCATATTTTGCTCCTGTTTATTGTTTTTTTCATTTGTTATTTTTCGCACATTTAGTGGTGATTCGCCTTTTAGATATGCAATACCTTTTTCTTGGCATGCTGCTGCTATAAATATATTTTCGTCAGACACTTCAAGATTTTCAATACTTAATCTCTCTTTCCATGCAAAAATTGACTTACTATCGTCTTCATCTGCTATGTCAAGTGGATTTCTTTTGGTTGGTTTAAGTTTAAGCTTTTCACTAGATAGTTTGACTATATCTTTGTCAGGCTTAACTGGCGTTTTTCCAAAATATCCAAGCACCATCTTGCCATAGCCTGGTGCTATTTGTTTCCATGGGCCAAATATCACATTTGCATATGCTTGTTGCCAATAAAATTGTGATACAGGGGTTACCGATGTGCCAAAGCCACCTTTTTTCACGACTTCTTGCATAGCTTTTATCACTTGGGGAAATTTATTTAGCGTTCCATCATCTCTCATCATCTGAGTATTTGATGTTAAAGCACCGCCCGGCATAGGTGAAAATGGTATAAGTGGTGAAACCTGTGTTGCTTCTGGTGGCATCATATAGTCGCTCAAGCAGTCTTTAAGCACCGCTTGATATCCCAATATTTTATCTATACTTAAACCACCTAAATCATAATTAGTTCCTTTTGTAGCATGTATCATAGTTAATATATCAGGCTGACTGGTGCCGCCACTTACTGGTGAATTTGCAAGGTCAATTCCATCTGCTCCAGCTTCTAATGCAGCAAGATATGCCGATACCGATACTCCCGCTGTTTCGTGAGTATGTAATCTTATGTGAGTATCAACACCAACAAGTTTTCTCGCCATTTTTATAGTATTATAAACTTTATTTGGATTTGCCGTGCCACTTGCATCTTTGAAACAAATTGAATCGTATGGCAAACCACTATCAAGTATGTCTTTTAAAGTTTTTTCATAAAAAGCTACATCGTGAGCACCTTCACAACCTGGTGGAAGATCCATCATAGTTATCACAACTTCATGTTTTAGGCTGTTATTTTTGATACATTTTGCCGAAAACTCTAAGTTTTGGATATCGTTTAGGGCATCGAAATTTCTTATAGTTGTAGTGCCATGTTTAGCGAACATTTTAGCATGAAGCTCAACTAAATCACGGCTTCCTGTATCTAACATAACAGTATTTATACCACGTGATAAAGTTTGTAAATTTGCTTCATCGCCTACAATTGATCTAAACTTATCCATCATTTTAAATGCATCTTCTTTTAGATAAAAATAGAGCGACTGAAACCTCGCACCTCCACCAAATTCATAGTGTGTGATACCAGCCTCTTTTGCAGCGTGAACTGCTGGCATAAAATCATCCATAAGAACTCGCCCACCAAATACACTTTGAAAACCATCTCTAAATGTCGTATCCATGATATCAATAAATTTTTTTGCCATTATATTCTCCTATTGTTGTGGTGCAAAATGGCACCTGTAATAGCTGCGATTATATTGTGATCTTTGCTTTCTTGTATTGTTTTGCTTGAAGGTGAAGATATAGTTGTCGCAACATCATCATCTGAAACAAACTTATTTATAGTATATGCTTGAAATTTTAATATATACACCAATATGATTAGAAAAAAAAATACTATACTCATGCCAAGCATCATAAAAGTCAACGCCTGATAAATCATATCTGTATTCATAAATTATCCTTTAGATTTTTTGTATTATATCATAAAAAAGAAAAAGTTTCATACTTTTGTAGCGTTTTGCTAAATTTTATACCAAACAAAAAAATAATCCATGATATATAAAGCCATATAAAAAAAAACATCAATACACTAAAAGAACCATAAATAGTGGCGTACATCTTGTTTGACGATGCATAAAACAAGAACAGATATTTTGCCAATGACAATGAAACTGCAGTTGCAAATGTAGATAAAAATAAAACTTTTGTGTTTACTTTTTGATTTATTGATACTTTAAACAATAAAGCAAGCATAACCCAAGCTGTCAAAAATCTCAAAATATTTTCGCCAAATATATTGTCAAAAAAGGCTATCTTAAACATAGCAATAAAAATAGTAAATATTAGAAAACCAATTGGCAACAAAACAATAAAACCTAAATATGTCAAAAACATCCTGTATATGCTTTTTTGTTTTATATCGTAGATTTTATTGATAATATAGTCATAATCACGAAAAAATAGACCAAAAGCAAAAAGTAAATATATAAAACCAAATAGACCCAAATCTTTAGTATTTGACAAAAAATTGCTTACTGTTTCTTGAAGTTGAGCTGATTTTGTAGGGTTGATTAACTCAAATATATTTTTCATAAAATGCTCCGCAACACCATCAAAAATAGCTAAACCAGATAAATACGAAAACCCCACAAGCACCAAAGCTAATATCGGCAAGATAGAAAGAATAGAAAAGAAACTCAAACTCGCACTAAAATAGAAAATGTCAGGGTCGTAAAAGTCTATAAATTTTTTAAAAAGTCTTTTCATAGTCCCATTTTAAAAGGATTTAATATGTTATTGGGGTCAAATGCTTTTTTCACTGCTCTAAACAACTGCATCTCGTCATCGTTAAATGCTATGTGCATATATGGTGCTTTTGATAGTCCTATACCATGTTCCCCGCTTAAAGTTCCCCCCATATTAACTACAAGTTCAAATATCTCTTTTATAGCTTTGTGACCATCATCTATTTGTGTTTTATTGTTTTTGTCAGGAATCATCAAATTAACATGTATGTTGCCGTCGCCACTGTGTCCAAAGCAAGGCACTTTGAAACCATATTTGTCGCCTATATTGTATATACCTTCCAAAGCTTGTGGCAGACAACTTCGTGGCACCGATATATCTTCGTTGAGTTTGAGCTCTCCATACATAGTAACACTAGGCGATGCATCTCGTCTCGCTTGCCACAAGCTATTAGCTTCGTTGTCATTTTTTGCTACAACAAAATCTATAGAACCATTTGTCTCGAATGAGTTTTTGAGTATGGCTAACTGGTCATCTATCTCGGCAGTATTTTTGCCGTCTACATCGCCTATGAGGACAGCTCCTGCATTTTCGTCTAGTATACTTTTATGTCCCTTTTGTCTTAAAGCATTTATGACCAGACTATCCAAAAACTCCATAGCCACAGGCGAAGCACCATTGCTTAAAGATTTAAATACAGCATTCATAGCTTTGGTTACATCTATAAATACTCCCATATATGTCTTTTTCATTTTTGGTTTTGGTATCAATTTTAAAATAATTTTAGTTATAACAGCAAGTGTGCCTTCGCTACCTACTATCAAGCCTGCGATATTGTATCCTGCTACATCTTTGATAGTTTTTTTGCCTGCTCGTATCAGCTCCCCACTAGGCAACACAGCCTCTACAGCCATCACATAATCTTTTGTAATACCATATTTTGCAGCTCTCATACCACCAGCATTTTCTGCTACATTGCCTCCAATAGTAGAATACTCTTCACTAGCAGGATCAGGTGGATAAAACAACCCCTCTTTTTCAACTGCTTTTTGTAGTTTCATATTTATCAAACCGGGCTGCACAATAGCTATCATATTATTTTTGTCTATCTCAAGAAGTTTATTCATATGTTTTTCAAAACTCATCAATACTCCACCACTACTTGGCAACGCGCCACCAGTAAATCCACTACCAGCTCCTCTAGGGACAACAATGATATGTTTTTTGTTGCAATATATTAGAATATCTTGAACATCTTTTTCATCTCGTGGAAAAATAACAATCTCAGGTTCAAATCTCATTTTTGTAGCATCGTAGCTATATGCAATCAAGTGGGCTTTATCAGTTTTTGTATTTTGTTCTCCTACTATTGATTTAAAGGTTCTTATATCTTGTTTAGTTATCATATTTTACACCAATAAGTCTGGTATAATATTTATCATAATCACCAATATCATTGTCACTAAACCAACTAAAAAGACCCTTTTTTATATCCTCTACAAGTGAATAAAATGGTAAAATAGTATTGGATTTTTCTGTTTTTAGTTGGTATTTTTGCAGTATTTTAAAACTATTTACATCTATTTTGTATAGATTATTTTGAGTGTATAAATAAACTATAGCAACAAAATTGTCAAAACAAAATTTTTGTATATCTTTTTTTTGTGGGGTTGGGTTGTTGTCAATTTTCAAAACAGAAGCAAAAATATCGCTACTCAAAAAATGGGCATAAGAGTGTTGCTCTTTTATTTGTTTGTATGTTTGCATATCCGGAGCTATAATTATGGCATTTGAGTATAGATGATTTGGAACAAATATATCACCAATTGATGGTTCTTTTTTTGTAGTTGCTACTGAGTTATTTTTTAGTGTGTCAAATTTTTTTATAGATATTTTTGTTTTGCCAACTTCTTTTGATATAACTATTGCTTTAGCCAATATAACTTCATCGCCATCTTTAAATGTATGAACTATGATACCAGAGGTGCCTATTTTGATATTTTGTGTTTTGATATATGCATAGTTTTTGCTTACATCAAATATCTCTGTAGGAGCACCTTGTGTGGCGATTTGACTATTTTTAGTTGTGATATTTTGTTCGGCATATAAAACAACAACAAAAAAAAATATTGTCAAGACAAGTTTCATAAAAGTTCCTTCATTTTTAGCTCAATTTTGTCTTTTGAGACTTTGATTATAACCACCTCTATCATATCACCTTCATTTAACACATCGTGAATATCTTTGAGGCGATATTTTGCAATTTTTGATATATGCAAAAGACCATCGCCATCATGCGGCATAGAGATAAATGCTCCAAAATCAACAATCCTTTCAACTTTGCCTATAAATACATCATCTACTTTATACAATTGGTTGAAATCCAAGCTTGGTTTTTGGTTTTTAACCAATGACATTATATAATTTTCGGCTTGTGTTATATTTTCTTGGTCTGTGCTTTTTAGCAGTATTGACCCAGTGTCTCTATCTATATCAATAGATATATCAAAATCGTCGATTATTTTTTTGATTGTGGTTCCGGCTTTGCCGATAACTACCTTGATCATAGATGAGTCTATTTGAAATTTGTGAGAAACTGGAAGTGCATCGCTTGGAGTGATATCAACTGAAGCATCTGTCATAATATCGAGTATTTCTACTCTTGCCTGTTTAGCTTTCAAGAGTGCCTTTGTGAGCAATTCATATTTAATACCACCTAATTTGATATCCATCTGCATAGCGGTTATGCCATTTTTTGTGCCAGCTATTTTGAAATCAATATCTCCATCGTGGTCCTCAAGTCCAGTAATATCAGTCAAGACAGCAAGTTTGTCATCTTGGATAATAGCACCCATAGCAACACCAGCTACAAGCGATGTTGCAGGTATATTTGCAGCTTTGATAGCTAAAGACCCAGCACAAACTGTCGCCATAGATGAACTGCCGTTTGATTCAAGTATTTCTGATACTACTCTTATCGTGTCTGTGAAGCTTGCATTTATTGTAGGCAATATCGCTCTTTTGGCTAAATTACCATGCCCTAATTCTCTGCGACTTACACCCATAATTGGTTTTGCTTCGCCTACACTAAAACCCGGAAAATTATAATGCAGCATAAATTTTTCATATGATGGTGATTTGCTTGTTATAGTCTCAAACATTTGAGCATCTTTTGCATCGGCTATAGTAACAGTAGATAAACTTTGAGTTTGTCCTCTGGTAAATAGACAACTACTATGAGCAGATGGCAAAATATTTATATCTATTGTTATTGGCCTAATCTCATCTAGTGTTCTACCGTCTGCTCTTATATTTTCAAACAATATCATATCGCGAACAATTTGTCGTTTGATTGATATGACAATGTTTTCAACCATATTTTCATTTATATTGCTTTTTATTATAAACTCATCCTCTTTTACTTTTGACATAACTATGTTTAATTCGTTGGATCTTTCACTTTTGCATAAATACTTAACAGCATTTTTAATATCGTTTTTAAATCTATTTTCAATATAGTTAAAAATTTCAGTATCAATTTTATCTTCTTTTAGCTTAAGTACCAAAGTAGTTTTTGCTATAGTGTTAAAATTATCATAATATTTTGTTGATTTTTGTTTTATAGCATCTAAACCTAAACCAATAGCATCGAGCAGGTCATTTTCTGCTATTTCATTTGTAAAGTGTTCGCCACTTATGTTTGTAGAGTTTGATGCCATCTCTAAGCATATTAGTTCTGTGTTTACACCAGACAAAAAAAGATTTATTGTTGAGTTTTTTTGTTGTGATATGGTTGGGTTTACTACAAGATTGCTATCTATTTTGCCAATTCTTACAGCACAAACTGGCTTTGTTATTGGCAAATCAGAATAAAACAAAGAAGCACTAGCACAATTGACTGCCATAGCTTGTAAATCAACTTCACTATCAACACTTAAAACCAATACAGTAATAGTAGTAGGATAGCTAAAACCATCTGGAAAAAGTGGCCTTAAGCTTCTATCTATCAGCCTTGAAGTTAAGGTTTCAAAATCACTTGGCTTTCCCTCTCTTTTGAAAAATCCACCGTTTATCTTGGCATTTGCATAAGTTTTTTCAATATACTGAACAGTAAGTGGCAAAAACATTTCATCTGTGTTTTTGTTTGTTTCGCACACTACGGTTGACATCATCACGGCATCGCCTACACTACACAAAACCGAACCATTTGATTGTCTTGCGACCATATCAAACTTATATATTTCACTTGAGTTTTCAAATTCTATATCACAAATTTTTGGCATATTTTTCCTTTTTTGTATTTTATCTTTTTATTCTTAAGTGCACTTCTTTAATTTTGAGTTATTCATTGAGAGCGTGCCTTATTCTATCTCAACTCTCATTAAATACAACTCTTCACCATCGGTCACTTTTATTTTATTGCTTTTACAAATAGGGCAAATATATTCAAATTTTTTAAGCAAACTCTCTTTTTGGCAACTACTACAAAAAACCTTTATCTTTTGTAATTTTATTTTCAATAAAGCATTTTTGCACATAGTGTCAATTTTAAATGTATCAAAAGCAGTGCGTAAAAGTTGCGGTTCTACACCAGAATTTACACCTATTTTGATGTGAACTACTGACACTTTTTTGGCATCATTTTTTCTTGCTACATCTTCGCAACTATCAAGCAAAGACTGGACTATACTATACTCATGCATATTAAAACTCCACAATTTTAGCGCCATATCCGCCAAGATGTTGAGGAGCATCACTAAAATTTACAACTTTTGGGTGAATACAAAGAAACTCCTTGACTACTTTAGATAACTTGCCCTCTCCTATACCATGATACACCAGCACTTGTTCAAAACCATTTAACAAGCTATCACTTAAAAACTTGTCCAAGTTTGCAGTAGCTTCGTCTGCTCTTTGTCCGTGCAGATCAAGTTTAACAAAACCTGTTTTTGGTTTTTGGATATTAAATACTATTTGTTGTTTTTTTGGTTTGATATAAGGTGTGTTATATAAAATAAGCTTATTTGTATCTATAGTCATATTGATACCACTATCACACAAAATTTTTACCTTTTTACCTTTTAGTGAGATTATCTTTCCTTTTATATTACCATATTTTACTCTTTGTCCTATATCAAAATCAATTTTTTTAGAAAATATTTTTCTATTTATATCTTTATGATTTTTTTGAGCTTCATTTATAGCTTGATGTATATTTGCTTGTGTTGAATTTTTTGATATTAACTTCAGTTTATCTATAATATCGTGGTATTTTTGGCTTAATTTTTGTTTCTCTTGAGCTAATTCATCGTCCATATCTTGATGTTTGCTTGTGGTATCTTGGTTGAGTTTTTTGTATTTATTTATCTCGTCTTGAAGGTTATTCACTTGTTGTTGTTTTTGCAACTGCAAATTTTCACTTTTTGTTATCAGTGTATTTAAATTTTCTTTGTCGCTGCCATATATTTTTATTGCTTCTTGAACCAAGTATTGTGGTATGTGGTATCGCAAAGCTGTTTCAAACGCATACGACTTACCTATCGTGCCATCAAGAAATTTATATGTAGGTATTTGGTTTTTTTCATCGTATATAGCTGCTATTAGTTTTGTTTGGGGATTTTTCGCCATAAGTTGAGCAAGTCGTTTGTGATGAGTTGTGACTATTATTTTGTTGTTTGAGTGTTCAAGTTTATCTAAAAGCACTTTAAACAAAGCAGATGCTTCATCGCTGTCTGTTCCTAACTCTATCTCATCAACACCTATAAGACTATTTTGAAGTTTGAGAAGTTTTGAAAAGTGTAGCATACGGCCAGCAAAAGTAGATATGTCATTTTTCACATCTTGCGGGTCATCAAGCACTGTGCGAATGTGTTTAAATTCACCTATGACACTACTACTATGACACTGGTATGGTATAAGATGTTTAGATAAAACAACAGCACTAAGTATTGATTTTAGAAGCATAGTTTTGCCACCTGCATTTACACCTGTGATGATTATGATATTTTTATCTAACTTTATATCTATAGCAGTTGGGTTATTTAAAGCAGGATGTTTGAAGTTTATGAGTTGTTGGTTTTTTGTATGTTGGGGCAATATAAACAACGAATTGTTTGATTTTGCGAACAAAACTCTCGATATATAGTGGTCAAATCTGTCAAACTCTTTGTTGATATAGGTTAAAAACTCTAAATTTTCAAAAAATTTTATTGATATATCTTTGCATATTTGATATAATATCTGCTCTTTTTCCTCTATAGTGTCGTCAAGCGTTATGTTGATATTTTGCACCTCTTTTGGCAAAATATAAAAAAATCCAGCTGCTGTTCTGTCTATAACTTTAGCTTTTATAACTTTACTAAATCCACCTCGCACCATAAGGCACTGCACACCATGAACAAGATACAAACTCCTGTCAACCATATATATGCTTATGCTTTTTTTAGATGCTATATAAGACAATATCTCTTTTTGTTTGTTTTTTAGTATTTTTATTTCGTGGTTTATTGCATCTAAATCTTCGTTTTTGTTTTGTTTGATTTGGCCTTTGTTGTCAAACATAGCGACAATATCATAAATGTTGCTTAAAATAATAATTTTATCTAACCACTGTTTGAGTTCATTTTTTGTATTGAAGCTTTTAAGATAATCAAAATACTCTATAATCTTGACAAACTCATAAATATAAATCAAGCCTATGTTAGCCTTTTTTTCAAGCCTTTTCAAACTATCGTCAAGATTGGTTACTGTTTTAGCGGGCTTAAATTCATATTCGCTTATTTGTTTGATAAGTTTGTAGTGAGTTTGAATATCGCCACCTATATCAACAGACTTTTCTCTCGCAAAAAGTTTTTGCAGATTGTTGATATAGTTTTTTATATCAAGTTTATCAAAAATATCAGTTTTCAAGTTCTTTTAACTCAAAACTATTGTTCGATATGGTTATCTCAAATGTTTGTTTGAAACTATCTTGGTCTTTTTTGTATAAAATTGTGAAAATTAGTTTATGATATATTGGTGTTGCGCTGTATTTTTTTATATCACAATTTAAATTATCTTTAAGATTAGCTAAAATTTTAGAAACAATTTTATCTGCTTTGTTTAAACTCATTTGCTCGGTATCTTCAAGCTCATCGTCATCGAAAGCGAAGTTAGCTTCATCGAAAAACATATCTAACTTCAAAAGCAATCTTTGTTGGGATTTTAAAAATACCTTGATATCATCGAACACTTAAGCTCCTTTTTGATTATAATATCAAAATATCATAAAACTTGCTATATTTCAGCGATTCAAACAAAAAAAGAGCAAAAGCTACTCAAAGTTTAGAGCTAAAACTGGTATCTGATACCGGCTTGCAATGCTGCAGTTAAGTCATAACTAATATCAGCTTCAATACCTGCAACAGTTGGAGTGTAGCCACCATATTTGATAAGTCTTATCATGCCTACTATTGTGAAATTTGAATTAATCTGTTTTTCTATACCACCGCTTATATGAAAACTTGTGGCTTTTTCATCTAAGTCATCGTTGTCTTTATATTTGGTGCTACCTACACCGCCGCCTATGACACCAGATATTTGTCTATCTATCTTTATAAGTTTGTAAGCACTCAAAAATATCGTTGATATTTTTATATTATCACCATTTACGTCCATATCTTCAGTTAGGTTTACTATACCTGCCATTTTTATTTCGGCACTACCGGCGTCATTTTTATGTGTGAGATACTCTGCCTCAAATCGCATACCCATGTCATGTTTTTTGAATCCTATGACAATAGAACCACCGAAAGCATTTTTTGACTTAATAGTTGATTCTGAGTGTATAGGTCCAGGAAAATCCGCCTTGGTAGTAGTATCGCCTAACATTACATAAGCTAAATTGCCCCCATATATACACCATCTTTGGTTTTGCTATTCATTTTTGATTTTTTGTATTTTTTTGATGATTTTACTGTTTTCTTTTTCGCCATAGCTTCTGTGCCTACAAGCATGAACAATACCACTACTGATAACAATAATCCACCAAATCTTTTTAAACTTTTTTCCATGTTTTTCCTTTTTTATATCAATTTATTTTTATTTGCTCTAATCATCAAACAAAAATGTTATTTATAATATCACAAAAATATAAAAAACCACATACATACAATATTTTCGTAAATTTGTTTGTTTAAGATAGATTTGTTATAATAAGCAAAAAGAGGTTTCATGATTGATATAAAGCTATTGCGAAAAGATTTTGAGTATTGTCAAGCTAAACTTCAAAAACGCAAAATAGATGATACCATTCTAAAAGAGTTACAAACTCAAAGCTTGAAACTCAAAGCAGTCAGGCAGGATATGGAAGCAGTGCAAGCGACACAAAATCAGCTCTCTTCACAGTTTGGCAACTATAAACGAGAGCAAAAAGATACCACCAAGCTACAAATAGAGATAAACGACCTCAAAGCTCAAAAGTTATCTATTGAAAAAATTGTCAAAAAAGCAGAACTACAATTTAGCAAGATGCTATCAAATATACCAAATCTACCTGATGATATGGTGCCAGATGGTGTCGATGAAAACGACAATATAATTATAGAACAAATGGGCGATATACCATCTTTTGATTTTAAACCAATTAACCACTGGGATATGGGCGAAAAGACAGGGGAGCTTGATTTTGTTCGTGGGGTCAAGATATCAAAAAGCCGTTTCGTTGCTACTAAAGAGATAGTAGCGAAACTTGAAAGAGCTTTGATAAATTATTTTTTAGATTTTAATACAAAAGCAGGATTTATAGAGTGGTCAGTGCCATATATCGCAAATTCACAAGCTTTATATGGCACAGGTCAGCTACCAAAATTTGAAGATGATTTGTTTAAAATAGACGGCGAACAGTTGTATCTCATACCTACAGCCGAAGTGTCGCTTACTAATCTTTATGCCGAAGAGATAATAGATATCAAAAATTTGCCTATACTTATGACTGCCAATACTGCTTGTTTTCGCAAAGAAGCAGGAAGCGCCGGATTGGATACCAGAGGTATGATACGATTGCATCAGTTTTCTAAAGTAGAGACAGTAGCTATAACCACACAAGAGCAATCGGCAAAAGTGTTTGACAAGATGGTTCAAAACGCAAGTGATATTTTAAGTTCGTTAGGTTTAGCTCACCAAAAAATAGAGCTTTGTTGTGGGGATTTGGGTTTTAGTGCTGCTAGAACTATAGATATAGAGGTTTGGCTACCAGGACAACATAAATACACAGAGATAAGCTCAATATCAAGTACAAAAGATTTTCAAGCAAGAAGGGCAAAAATACGATACAAAGAACGAGGAAAAAATATGCTCGCACACACCTTAAATGGCTCTGCATTAGCTGTAGGACGATGTGTAGTGGCTATCATGGAAAACTATCAAAATAAAGACGGAACATTTGATATACCAAATGTTTTAAAATCATACATGAGTGGATTATGAGAGATATAATTATAAATCAACCGCTTGATATGCACTTACACTTAAGAGATAACGATATGCTCAAACTCGTAGCACCTTTTAGTGCGAAAAGTTTTTCTGGTGGGTTGATAATGCCAAATTTATCAACTCCTATCACAAACAAACAAATGTTAATGTCCTATAAAAATAGGGTGCTTGAAGCTATAGATGGAAATAATTTTGAGCCATATATGACTTTGTTTTATCAAAATTATGATACAAAATTTTTAAAAGATATTCAAAACGACATAACAGCTATCAAACTATATCCAGCTGGTATCACAACAAATAGCAAGCAAGGAGTGTCAAATTTTGATATAAAAGAACTTGAACCAACCTTGAGTGTGATGAGCGAACTTGATATACCTTTGTGTGTGCATGGTGAGACCGATGGATTTGTGATGGATAGAGAATCACAATTTATGGATATATACGAACAACTTGCTACAAATTTTCCAAAACTCAATATAATCATGGAGCATATTACCACCAAAGATGCCACAAAAATAGTCCAAAAATACGATAATTTATATGCTACGATAACTGCTCATCATCTTCTAATCACACTTGACGATGTAGCTGGAGGGTTTTTAGACCCACATCTGTTTTGCAAACCGATAGCTAAAAGATATGAAGACAAAGAGGCATTGGTAAAATTAGCCACAAGCGGGAATAAAAAAGTTATGTTTGGTAGCGATTCAGCACCTCACCCCACACACAAAAAAGAGTGTTGTGGTTGTGCTGCTGGTGTATTCACGGCACCAATTGCATTGCAACTTTTATGTGAATTATTTATAAAAGACGAACAAAATATAAATCTACAAGAGCAAAACTTACAAAAATTTTTAAGCTCCAATGCTGTTGATATATATGGCTTGACACCACCAAATAAAACTATAACACTAAGAGAAAAAAACTACAAAGTGGCAGTTGATTATAAAAACACAACACACACTATAACCCCAATGTATGGTGGCAAAACTATAAAATGGAGCATAATATGATAAGAGTTGGTATCCTTCTTGGAATAATCGTGCTTGTGATATATCTCATAAGCACAAAAATCAAATATACAGCAGAGTTGGTCAAAACAATAATTATATTTATTGGTATAGTGTTGTGTATTTATTTGGTGATATTAATGTTGCAACCAACAAGTGATAACTATATAAAATGGACAGACACAACAAGAACTGAATAAAAAATTGTAAAATTTATATTTTTTTGATATAACAAATAAAAAAGGTCAAATATGGGTGATAATACTCAAAACAAAAAAACACAAACACAAATGTATTATGCTAAACAAGGCACGATAACACAAGCTATGATAGAAGTGTCAAAAGCAGAAAATATAACACCACAGTTCATAAGAAGTGAAGTCGCAAGAGGGCGTATGATAATACCAGCAAACATAAACCATAAAAAACTTCGCCCTATGTGTATTGGTATAAATAGTTTATGTAAAATAAATGCAAATATAGGTTCGTCAGCTTTAAGTTCAAATATAAGCAAAGAGTTAGAAAAAGTTGATATGTGTTTAAAATATGGAGCAGATACCATCATGGACTTAAGCACCGGAAAAGATTTAGATAATATACGAAAAGCTATCATAGCACACTCAACAGTGCCCATAGGCACTGTGCCAATATATCAAATCATAGCTGATTGTGGCGATGATGTAAACAATCTAACTATAGAAAAAATGCTTGAAACACTGGAAAAACAAGCTAAACAAGGAGTGAGTTATTTTACAATTCATGCAGGATTTTTGCTTGAAAATATGCCAAATATATCAAAAAGAAAGATGGGCATAGTTTCTCGTGGCGGCTCACTTATGGCTTCATGGATGATGCACTACCATAAGGAAAATCCATTTTATGAGGCTTTTGATGATATACTCGATATTTGTAGGCAATATGATGTATCTCTTTCGCTTGGAGATAGCCTTCGTCCTGGATGTCTTGCAGATGCCAGCGATGAAGCCCAACTAAACGAACTAAAAATATTGGGCGAATTGACTTTAAAAGCTTGGGACAAAGATGTGCAAGTGATGATAGAAGGACCTGGCCATGTCCCGCTAAACCAAATTGAACGCAACATGAAACTTGAACGAGAATATTGCCATGAGGCTCCATTTTATATATTGGGACCTTTAGTTACTGATATTGCAGCAGGATACGATCATATCAGTAGTGCCATAGGTGCGGCTGTAGGTGGGTGGCATGGATGTAGTATGTTGTGCTATGTTACACCAAAAGAGCATTTGGGCTTGCCAAATGCCAACGATGTTCGAGAGGGTATAATAGCATATAAAATAGCAGCTCATAGTGCAGATATCGCAAGAGGGCGAAAAGGTGCAAGAGATATTGACGATGCCATGAGCGATGCGAGATACAATTTCAATTGGAATCGCCAGTTTGAATTAGCACTTGATAGTGATAGGGCAAAAGAGTATCACGATGAAACTTTGCCGCAAGATGTATTTAAAGATGCCGAATTTTGCAGTATGTGCGGCCCTAAATTTTGCAGCTATAAAATCACGAGAGAGATTGTCGCTAACAATACAAATATGTAGGGTGTGTTTATTAATATATTTTGTAATTTCTTTCAAATTATATAAATTGGTATAAATATTGAATATTTTTGAGGTGACCTTAAATATATTTTGATATAATGTTTGAATTTATCAACAGGACAACATCTATCAAACGGCTACAAAAAAAACGAACAGATATAAAAAAAATTTTGCTCATAGGATCTGGTCCTATAATCATAGGTCAAGCTTGTGAGTTTGATTATAGTGGCACTCAAAGTGTAAAAACTCTCAAAGAGTTAGGATATGAAGTTGTGCTTATCAATTCAAATCCAGCTACAATCATGACAGACCCTGAGTTTGCAGATAAAACATACATAGAGCCAATAACAGAAGATATTGTAGCTAAAATAATAAAAAAAGAAAAAGTAGATGCAATTTTACCAACAATGGGCGGACAAACTGCTTTAAACATAGCTACATCAATGTTTAACAAAGGTTTGTTAGATGGTATCAAATTTTTAGGTGCGAATCCAGAAGCTATCAAAAAAGGTGAAGATAGACTTGAGTTTAAAAAAGCGATGCAAAAAATAGGCATGGACTTGCCAAAATCAAGATATGCTTATAATTATGATGAAGCAATAGAGGCTCAAAAACTTATTGGTTTTCCTATTATTATTCGTGCTAGCTTTACACTCGCTGGTAGTGGTAGTGGAGTCGCTTATAATATAGAAGAGTATAAAGAGTTAGTGAAAGCAGGTCTCGAAGCTTCGCCTATCAGTGAAATACTAGTGGAAGAATCGCTTCTCGGTTGGAAAGAGTATGAGATGGAAGTGATACGAGACAACAAAGACAACTGTATAATAGTATGCAGTATAGAAAACTTTGATCCTATGGGTGTTCATACTGGTGATAGTATTACAGTTGCACCTGCTTTGACTTTGACCGATAAAGAGTATCAAAATATGAGAGACGCATCTTTTAAAATACTTCGTGAAATTGGTGTTGATACTGGTGGGTCAAATGTGCAGTTTAGTATTGATCCAAAAACAGGGCGTATGATAGTTATTGAGATGAACCCAAGAGTAAGTAGGAGTTCAGCACTTGCGAGTAAAGCTACAGGATACCCTATAGCAAAAATAGCCACGCTTTTAGCAGTTGGGTTTACTCTTGACGAACTAACTAACGATATCACGAATACTACAGCATCTTTCGAGCCAGTGATTGACTATGTAGTTACTAAAATTCCACGATGGACATTTGATAAATTTCCAAAAGCTAAAAACACACTATCTACGAGTATGAAAAGTGTAGGCGAAGTTATGGCTATAGGAAAAACATTTAACGAATCATTTCAAAAAGCTTTATGTAGCTTGGAGACAGGTTTAGCTGGATTTGATAGTCAAAGTATAGACATAGAATATATAAAAAAAGAGATAAGAAGACCAAATGAAAAAAGAGCACTATTTATTATGGACGGATTTAGAGTTGGGTTATCTAAAGATGAAGTATATAATTTGTGTCAAATTGATCCATGGTTTTTAAGCCAACTTTACGATATATATACTTTAGAAGTAAAAACAAAAAACAACAAAAAACAAATACTAACCGATGAAAATCTATTAAGAGAGCTCAAAACAAATGGCTTTAGCGATGCTATGATAGCAAAACTAATCGGCTGTTCTGCCTATAAAATATATGAAAGTAGACAAAATATGTCTATAAATATATCTTATGGCCAAGTAGATACTTGCGCTGGTGAGTTTGAAGCCATAACTCCATATTTGTATAGTTTTGTAAATATATCAAAAGAAGATAATGAAAATTTTAACGAGTTAGGAATTGATACAGATTTTAAATCTGTGTCAAGAAGCACGAGTGAGACATCTAAAGTGCTAATAATAGGCGGCGGTCCAAACAGAATAGGGCAGGGTATTGAGTTTGATTATTGTTGTGTGCATGCATCGTTTGCATTAAATGATATAGGAATAAAAACTATCATGTATAATTGCAATCCAGAAACCGTATCAACTGACTATGATATATCAAACAAACTTTATTTTGAGCCAATTGATTTCGAAAGAGTTCAAAATGTTATAGAGATAGAAAAACCAGATGGTATAATAGTGCATTTTGGAGGACAAACACCACTAAAATTAGCAAATAAAATAGCAAATATCGGTGGGAAGATTATAGGCACAACTGCAAAAGTTATAGAGATGGCAGAAGATAGAGAGCAGTTTAGCAAGTTTGTAAAAAAAATAGGACTACTACAACCAGAAAATGGCACAGCAACAACATTAGATGAAGCAAATAAGATAGCAAATAGTATTGGTTATCCTGTGCTTGTTCGCCCATCGTTTGTGCTTGGAGGTCAAGGTATGAAAATAGTTTATTCGCAAAAAGAATTAGATATCTATATGCAAAAAGCTGTTGATGTATCAAACGATGCTCCTGTGCTTGTGGATAAGTTTTTAAATAACGCAGTTGAACTTGATGTTGATTGTATATGTGATGGAACCGATGTGTATATAGGCGGTATCATGCAACATATTGAAGAAGCGGGAATACACAGCGGTGATAGTGCTTGTAGTTTGCCACCGATATCTTTAAGCAAAGGTATTATCAATGATATTGAGACAAAAACTAAACTTATAGCTACCAAACTTGGTGTAGTTGGACTGATGAATACCCAATATGCTATATATAAAGATAGCATATATCTAATAGAGGTAAATCCGCGAGCGAGCAGAACCGTGCCATTTGTGAGTAAAGCAACTGGTATGCCTATGGCAAAAGTTGCTACTAGAGTGATGTGGGGCGAAACTTTGAAGAGTAGTTTGGAATTTTATGGTAAAAATATCATAATATTTGAAAATAGCGTTTATAAGTCAAAACTAAAAAAACATATTGCAGTCAAAGAAGCAGTGTTTCCTTTCGATAAACTTGATGGTGCTGATACTATCTTAAGCCCAGAGATGAAAAGTACAGGCGAAGTTATGGGAATAGGTGCTATATTTGGCGAAGCATTTTTAAAAGCACAAAATGCAGCGAAGAACTACTTGCCAAAAACAGGATGTGTATTTTTAACTCTGTGTGATACAGACAAGTTTGAAGCAGGCAATATAGCTAAAAGTTTTATCAAATTGGGTTTTAATATAGTAGCAACCTCCGGAACATATGAGACAATAAACAATCTTGACATCAAATGCGAGAAAGTTTTAAAATTAAGCGAAGGAAGACCGAATGTAATAGATAGTTTGACAAATAAACAAATTGTGCTCGCAATAAATACAAGTGACAACCTATCTATCACAAGAGATGATGGCAAACAAATACGAAGAGCAGTCCTAAAAAGCGGAATACCTTATTTTACCACAACAGCAGGAGCATATGCATCTATTGAGGCTATAAAAGTAAACCAAAACAAACAAATAGAACCAAAAACAATACAAGAGTACTTAAAAAATTGATATATCTAAAACAAACGGAAACAACAGTCGGGTTCTTAAGTAAAAAACAAAAAGATTTAAATATATTAAAACAAAGAGAAATTGATAAACCACTCATAAAAGAGGTGACATATATAAGCGATATCAAACATAGAGTGCCAAAAAAGTTTAGAAAACAACTACGAAATTCTAAAAATATCACATATATATTGCCAAGTAGTCATAGCTATAGGGTTGCTCCTGTTGGTTCAGAGCACCATAAATTTTTGAAAAAGCATGGTGAATTTTATTCTACTTCAGCAAATAAATCAGGCGAAAAATTCTATGAAAAATGGGCAAAAAAGGCAGCGCAAGTGGTTGTATTTGAGCCAAATGGATTTTGTGAATCTAAACCATCAAATATATTTAAACTATACAAAAATAAACAACAAAGGATAAGATAATGCGAATAGATAAGTTTTTAAACGCTGTCAATATCACTAAAAGACGAGCAGTAGCAACCGATATGATAAACTCAAGCACTGTATTTATAAACGGAGCTGTCATCAAAAAAGCAAAAGATGTAAAAATAGGGGATAAAATTACAATTAAATATCTCGAATATGAAAAAAACTATGAAATCTTGGAAATACCACACACAAAATCAACAGCAAAATCTCAACAAGAATGTTATATAAGGTTATTGTGATAAAATGAAACTTATGAATAAAATATATATCCTGTTTTTTTTGTTGTCAAGCTTTATGTATGCACAAACAGTTAAATCCATAGAGTTTAAAAATCTAACTCGAGTATCGCCGGTCGTTGCAAATGCTATGGTAGATATGAAAATAGGTGGCGAACTTGACACAAAAAAATTAAACCAAGTTATAAAAGAGTTTTTCTCTCTTGGGTATTTTGATGATATTGAAGTGCACATAAATAGTGGGGAGCTTCTTTTTATATTTATTGAAAAACCAATTATTGTCAATATTGATATGAAAGGCTACAAAACACGAAAAGAAGATATAGAAACTGTGCTTGAGATAATTGGCTTGAGAAAAGGTGCCATATATTCAGCTTCAGTTATAAACAAAGCAAAAAATAAACTGAAATCAATATTGAGAAGCGAAGGTTATGTTAACAATATTGTAGAGATAGAAAAAGAGAATGTAGATAAATTTTTGATAGCTTTAACAATCAATATAAACAAAGGCGATGAAATAGTGATAACCGAAGTTGATTATGGTGAAGCAGAGTATTTTGAAAGTAATGAATTTGATGATATAGTTGCAAACAAAGAAGTAGAATGGTTTCCTTGGTTTTTTGGACAAAATGATGGCATATTGCAAGCTGAACAACTCCAATACGAAGATATGCGGCTAAAAGAGCTGTATCTTGAACATGGTTTTCTTGATGTAGCCATATCAAAAGTAAGTGCAAATATCAACTACAACACAATAGAAGCAAAGCTTGGCTACACCTTAACTGAAGGTATTCAATATAAAGTTGGTGATATTTTGATATCTATGGACAAACAAGTTCAAGACCCAAATAAAATCATAAAAAAACTCAAGCTTAAAAAAGATGATGTATTCAATATAAAAAATTTACGTAAAGATATTGAGTTTATAAAGCTTGAAATAGGTGAGGGTGGTTATGCTTTTGTAAAAGTAGTATATAATTTAAAAAAACAAGGCGATGTAGCTGATATTAACTTCAATGTAACATTAGGAAAAAAGGTATACATAAACGATATAATAATTGACGGTAATATAAGAACGCTTGATAGAGTTATAAGGCGAGATATCTATCTGGGCCCAAAAGAGTTATATAGTTTAAGAGATATAAAAGATAGTACAAATGCCTTAAGACGAACTGGTTTTTTTGATAGTGTTGAGATAAAACAACAAAGAGTAGCTGAGGATAAAATGGACTTGATAGTTAAAGTCAAAGAAGCAAGAACGGGCACACTTATGTTTGGCGGTGGGTATGGTAGCCATGATGGCTTATCCATCAATGCATCTGTTGATGATAGAAATACTTTTGGTAGTAGCAAAAAATTTGGTTTAAGTTTAGCAAAATCAAAATTTAGTCAAAGTGCCACAATATCATTGTATAACCCAGCTATAAATGACAGTAGCTACAATGGAAGTGCATCGCTTTATCGATCTGATAGTTCTATAGAGTATACAGATGATACATTTGATGTCACAAGAGTTGGTGGCACACTTGGTATTGGCAAAAAGTTGTCAAGATATGCAAGAACTGGCATATTGTATAGGCTTGAAGAGGTGACGGAGTCATATGACATAAACAAAACTGATAATATTCATTATATTACAAGTTCAATAACTCCATATATAAAATACAACAACACAGATGATTATTATGTGCCGAGAAGTGGTATAGATACTAGCTTTAGTGTTGAGTATGCTGGAGTTGGAGGTGATTCAAGATATGTGCGAACAAATACAAGTTTTAGAACATATTATGGACTAAATAAACATATAGATATAGATATGGTATTAAGATATAAATTTAACATAAGAACGATAGATGACTTAGGCGAGATACATGAAGGTGATTCTTATGTTTTAGGTGGTGTAAATACTGTCCGTGGTTATAGATATGCTGCTTTCAAATCACCTGATAGGATAAACAATCCATACACAAGAGTTGCTTCAACTACTGCTGGGATAAGTTTTCCTCTTGTGCCAAGTGCAAAGCTAAGGTGGGCATTGTTTGCAGATGCAGGCACAATAGGAGAAAAAGATTTTGACGATATTCAAAAATACGGATATGGTGCTGCAATTGAATGGTTTTCTATGATAGGGCCTATTAGATTAATTTGGGCAAATGCGATAAATCCAGACGATACAGACAAAATAGAAAATTTTGAGTTTTCACTTGGAACAAAATTTTGAAAAGGTTGTCAAACCAAGAAGCAATAAAATTAATCAAAACACAACCGCTACTTGAACTTTCACAAATGGCAACAAATATCAAAAAATCTTTGCACCCAAAAAATATCACAACTTTTGTTGTAGATAGAAACATAAACTACACAAATATCTGCTGGGTTGACTGTAAGTTTTGTGCTTTTTATCGTAAAATAAACGATAAAGATGCTTATGTATTAAACTACGAACAAATAGATGAAAAAATTGATGAGTTGTTAAAAATTGGTGGCACACAGATACTTTTTCAAGGTGGGGTTCATCCAAAACTAAAAATAAATTGGTATGAAAAACTTTTAAAACATATATCAACTAAATATCCAAATATCACTATACATGGGTTTAGTTCTATTGAGATAGACTACATAGCAAAAATCAGCCGTATATCATATAAAGAGGTTTTAAAACGTCTCAAAACAAATGGTTTGTCGTCAATACCTGGAGCAGGAGCTGAGATATTAGATGATAAAGTTCGTGATATAATAGCACCAAAAAAACTCGGCACAAAAAATTGGTTGGAAGTTCACGAAATAGCACACAAACTTGATATCAAATCAACAGCAACACAAATGTATGGAACAATAGAAACAGATGAACAAATAGTAGAGCACTGGGATAAAATAAGACAACTACAAGACAAGACAACGGGATTTAGAGCATTTATAATGTGGAGTTTCCAAAGAAAAAATACAGCGCTCATAAAACAATTTCCAAATATGCAAATACAAAGTTCAAATAGATATCTAAGACTCTTGTCGGTTGCTCGTATATATTTTGACAATATAAAAAATATACAAAGTTCGTGGGTAACACAAGGTTCGTATATTGGGCAGCTTGCATTGATGTTTGGAGCAAATGACTTAGGCAGCACTATGCTTGAAGAAAATGTCGTATCATCAGCTGGCACAGTAAATAGTATAAATCAACAACAGATGATAAAACTCATCAAAGATGTAGGCGAGTATCCAGCCAAACGAAATACAGCTTATAATATTTTGCAAAGATTTTGATAAATAATTTTGATATAAGCGGACACTATTATATTCACCAAAATTTACTTTGCAGAAAATTTTTAGATATTAAAAGAAAAAAAGAAAAAATATACAAACCTGATTTGATGGTGATTATGATGAATCCTGGTTCATCAAAACCAATTGATGGCAACAACAATGCACAAACTACAATAAAAGCAAAACCAGACAACACACAATACCAGATAATAAAACTTATGAATATATGCGAATTAGACTATACAAGAGTGTTAAACCTGTCAGATATTAGAGAATCAAAAAGTAAAAAGTTTTTTAAAGTTTTAGAAAAACTTGACCTATCGCATAGTATCTTTTATAACAATAGAGACAAAGATTTTAAAGAGCTCTTTGTTTATGGTGTGCCCGTGATATTTGCTTGGGGCGTAGATACCAAACTTCAAATACTCGCATATATGGCGATAAAAAAGATAAATTCATCTAACCCTGTAGGGATATTAAAAAATGGAAGCGATTTTGCATATTATCATCCATTGCCACAAAACTCAAATAAGCAAAAATTATGGATACAGACTGTGTCTACTGGATTAAATAACCTAAAAAATAGATAAAAGTTCCAACCATCATAATATTTAATAACCAAAAAGCATATAAGTATCGTATAGAAAGAAGGGATACGATAAAATACAACATTATAAAATATTGTGACAACACGATATCAAAAGATTTTATATCTGTTTTTAACCATACTATTAAAATATCATCAAGTAAATTGCCTTGATTTATGATATGTAAAAATATTGCTAAAGGATAAAAAAGAGAAAATGCTATTGAGAATAAGGGTGAATAAAGCTGATGAATAGAAGCTATTTCAAATATATAAAATATAATAGGGCTTAAACTTAAGTATATCCATATATTAAAAAATAAAAACAAAAAATATTTATTTAGGCGTGAAAAATATTTGATAAATAAAAATATATAAAATACACCAAACACAGATAACCATAAAGACAAAGAAAATATCAAAGAAGGAAATATGCTAATAATAATACCAACGATGATAAACAAGGTATAAAATGAAAATATTTTTATATTTGATCTATGTAATATCAAGGCAAACAAACTCATAATATATGCTCTAATCAAAGATGCAACAGTGCCAAGAAGATATAAATATGCAAAAAGAGATATAAAAACCACTATCAAAATATCAAACTTGATATTTCTATATGGAAAATACTTTTTATGAAAAAAATTATAAAACATATAAAAAAACCAATATAACACAAATGTCAAAACACCAAGATGAAATCCACTTATAGCAACAAGATGCGAAACTCCAAAATCAACACAAACTTCTCTCACACTTTTTGATATAGCAGTAGATAAAAAAATAGCACTATAAAGCTCCTTTGTCATATCATTTTTATGCTGATTTTGAATATATAGCTTGATATCATCAAATATATTTTGCTGTTTTTGTTGTTTAACAGTGTCAAAAGATTTTGCATAAAAACCTTTATTGTATGAGATAAAATCAATTTGATTTGTCAAAAAATAAGTTGATACCACATCTCCTATAGTGATATTTTGTTCATTTTTGTTCATAGATGTCCAAAAAGTAATATTGTTGTTGTAAAGCTTAAGAATGAAATAGTTCTTTTTTGGGTAAATGTTTTTTACTTTAAATTTGTCGTGTTGTATCTCTTGAGAGATAAGTTTTTTGTAGTTAAAAAAACTATAAGATATGTTTATTATAGCTATACAAAGAAAAAAAAGAAAAAAATATTTTGTCAATCTGGCAGAAGTCGTAAGTCATTGACTATGAGCGAATCGTTGATTTGATTTTTGTATTCTTGGTTTTCAAGTTGTTGTTCCAAAATATATTGTTCTTCGAGCAGGAGATCTTTTTTTGTCAGTAGTTCATTTACATTTTTACTTGCATAATATATATTGTTTCTTAGATAAATTTTAGGAAAAGCTAACAATATTGTGATAAAAAAAATTATAAACACAACATAAAGTTCAATATTTTTTTTGAAATCCAACATCTGCATATATCAATTCTCTATTCGTATTTTAGATATTGTTTTATCAACAAAATCAAGTTGTTTTATATTGTCTATTGCATCGTTTAAATCTTTTTCATAAGTTTCATATATTGTGATTAATAAATTAGCTCTTTGGTTGTTTTTTTGGTTTTGAAGCATTGTTTCTATTGATATGTTTTTATCTGATAATATTTTTGATATACTATGGAGCACTCCTGGCTGATTTGCTACATCAAATCTAACATAATATTTACATTTGATATCATTTTTTGCAACTAATGTCAAGTTGTCTTCAAGCGGTTTATTGAACCCTAACATCGGAGAGGCTTTCCCTGCTCTTGCTATATCGATGATATTTGCTACAACAGCACTAGCAGTTGCATCGCCACCTGCTCCAGCTCCATAGTATAATGTTTCTCCAACCTTATCACCCACAACACTTATACCATTCATCACGCCATCTATTTTGGCTATCATTTTATCTTTTGATATTAGAACTGGGTGAACTCTTAACTCAACTTTTGAGCCAATCTTTTTTGCTATACCCAGCAATTTGATAGCGTAGTTGAAATCTTTTGCAAACTTGATATCATCTGGTTTGATATTTTTTATACCTTCTATCAAGATATCTTCTGGTTTAGCATCGATACCATAAGCTATACTTGACAATATAAGCAGTTTGTGTGCAGCATCGAAACCATCTACATCAAATGTAGGATTTGCTTCTGCATAGCCTAAATTTTGTGCTTTGTTTAAAATATATTCATAACTTACACTATCATTTATCATAGCATCAAGCATATAGTTAGTTGTTCCATTTAAAATACCTTTTATAGACAATATATGGTTAGCACTCAGCCCATCTCGCAGTGCCGTGATTATTGGTATCCCACCAGCAACTGCTGCTTCATATTCAAACGCAATATCACCGGCACACTCTTGAAGTTCATATCTGTGATAAGCAAGTAGTGCCTTATTTGCGGTGACTACAGCTTTACCCATTTTTAGTGCTTTTTTGACAACTTCAAAAGCTTCATCAACACCTCCCATAAGCTCTACAACAATATCAATACTTGGGTCATCTAACACATCGTTTATGTTGTCCGTTACTTTTATATCAATATCTCTATTTTTAGATACATTTTTGACAACGGCTGTTTTGATATTTAAAAATTTTCCAGCTCTTGCTTGTATTATATCCTTGTTTTGATTTAATATCGTTATGACGCTAGAGCCAACTGTGCCAACACCAATTATGCCTATATTTATCATATTTAACCTTTGATTATTTTTTGTATTTATTTATAAACTTTTGTATTTTTTTGGCAGATAATTTTATAGCTTTACCATTTTGTATTAAGGCAATTCTGACAAACCCTTCACCATCATCACCAAATCCAATTCCCGGTGAGAAAGCCACTTGCTCTTCAATTAGAAGTTTTTTACAAAACTCCAAACTACCCATGTAGGCAACTTCATCGGGTATTTTAGCCCAACTGAACATACTTGCTTTATTTTTATGTATAATCCAATTGATTTTTTTGAACTCTTCTATCAATAGATCTTGTCTGTCATTGTAGCGACCAATTATCTCATCTACACAACTTTGGTTGCCTGTGAGAGCTTTGACTGTAGCTTTTTGAATAGGAGCAAACATACCATAATCAAGCCACGACTTAAGTTTTATCAAGGCACCAATAAGTCTTTCGTTGCCTACGAAAAATCCTATTCTCCAACCTGCCATATTGTAACTTTTTGATACGGTGAAACTTTCAACTGCTACATCAGCAGCACCTTCAACTTCCATGATTGATGGTGTTTTGTATCCGCCAAAACTTATATCGCCATAAGCTATATCGGATATTATATAAAATCGTCTTTGTTTTGCAAGATATACAAGTTTTTGATAAAACTCTAGTGTAACTGTTGCAGATGTAGGATTATGAGGAAAATTGACTAAAACATATTTTGGTTTAACATGAGCTTTATCAAATATATGATTTAACTCATAAAAAAAACTATCTTCATCTATATCATAATTTTTATTAAACTTTAGTTTCAAATCCTCTACGACACCACCAGCAAGTATAAACGAATACGAATGTATTGGATATGTTGGTGTCGGTACTACTGCTGTGTCTCCTGGGTTTGTTATGGCATATGCCAATGTAGAATAACCATCTTTACTTCCAATAGTAGCAACTACTTGAGTTTTAGGGTTTAAATCTATACCATACCTGTCTTTATACCACCATGTGATGGCATCTAGAACTTCTGGTATGCCTTGTGATGGCGAATAGCCATGGTTGCCACTTTCATTTGCTGTTTTACATAACTCATCTACTATGTGCTGTGGCGTATCTTGGTCTGGGTTACCCATAGAAAAATCAACAACTGGCTTGCCGCTATTTATCAGCTTTGCTTTGAGTGCATTTATCTCAGCAAACACATATTTTGGCAAATTGTCAATTCTATTAAATCTTATTTCATCAAACATAATTTTTTTCCTTATTGTTAATTGTTCAAAAGCTTTATTGTCAAGCCTCGTTTTATATTTTTCAAGTTATAGTTGTCACCTAATTTTATATATTTTGTGCCAGTTGGAACTCGCTGTGTGTATGTTTTTGTAGATGTGCTATTTGTTATGGCATCTATTGGTTTTAAATTTTCATCAAAAAATACTATATAAGGATACCAATTATCGCCATCAAAACTAATTATTTTTATTTTATTTGTATTTATTGGTATAGATAAGAAGTAGTTATCAAATGGTTTTGTTAATATAGTGGTGCTATTTGGGTTTATTGGTTTTGCACTTGCGATGAAACTTTGTGTTGTATCTAATCTATAATTCCAGTTTTGATTTGGGTATTTTTTTATATTTACTATATATATAAAATGGCGTTCTAATTTATCAACAAGTTGAATTGGGTCTAATACTGTTTTTGTATTTAGTGTTATAGTCCATTTAAATATCTGCTGTTCATCATATGATGCATTTTTAGTAAAAAAATAGTAGTATCCCATAGATTTTATAATACTATTTAAAATTTTTATCGTTTTGGTTGGATTGTCCGGTATATCAAAAGTTATATCTATTGACCTTGAATTAGTCACACCTAATTTTAAAAGTCCATTTGATTTAAGTGTATTTAAAGTTTTGATGTAGTTTATTTTGTTGTTTTTGTAGTATTGTGTCTCATTTGTAAATAGCAAGTTGATAAGATTGTTGTGTGTTTGATATTCATATTCACCTACTATATTTTTTATTTCATTTTTCAGTTTATTTGCACTTGTTAAGCTTACAAACAATAGAATAACAAACAATAATTTTTTCATATTCTTTTCCTTATACTTTCTATCAGTATACCCGTAGCAACTGATACATTTAGACTATCAAAACTGTTTGGCATATCTATTTTGATATTTTTGTCAATAATTTTAGTAGCCTTTTTACTAAGTCCAGCTCCCTCTGCTCCTACGACTAAAGCTATGTTGTGTGATTTTGATATATCAATATCACTATAGGTTTCGCCGCTCATATTTGCTCCTAAAACATAAAATTTTTTTTGTTTTAGTTCGTTTAATATAGTTGCAATACAGCCACAATCGAGCACTGCTATATCAAGCGCAGCACCACTACTAGCTCGTATTATTTGAGACATCTTGATATCTTTTATGCCACATATTGCAACAGCATCAACACCTAATGCATAAGAAGTCCTGCAAATAGAACCTATATTGCCAATATCGTTCAAACCATCAAGCACAACAACAAACTGACTGTTTGATATAGAACGAAAAGTTGAAAACTCATACTCCTTTATACCCAACAAAAAACCCTGATGATTTCCACCTCTTGCCATAGCTTGTGCTTTTTTGCTATCTGGCGTGATTATTTTGATATCAAGAGAACTAAACTTCTTAAATAGTTTGTCGTCAATCTTTTTTGCCAAATATATTTCATTGATGATATGCGGGTGTTTTTGCAATATATACATACAAACCTGTTTTCCATAAGCTATCATAATGCATAATATCATATATAACTTAAAGATACTAAAATATCAATATTTTGTGCTATATTTATATGTTTATGATATTATAAACAAAAAAAAGGAAACATCTGTTAGTAGCTCCAAGTATATTAAGTGCAAATTTTGGAAAATTGGACGATGAAATAACATCTATATGCCAAGCTGGCGCTGATATGATACATGTAGATATCATGGACGGCACATTTGTGCCAAACATAACCATAGGTGAAGTGGTGGTTAAAGCTGTAGCAAAAAAAGCTACAAAACCGCTCGATATACACATCATGGTTGAAGACAACAATATATTCATAGATATGTTCGCAAAATACAAACCTAAATATATATCATTTCATATAGAAAGCGAAAAGCATCCACTAAAAGTGATACAAAAACTAAGGAAGCTAAATATAAGTCCATCAATAGCTATAAATCCAAAGACAAATATAGATACCATAAAACACCTAATAGACAAAGTGGATATGGTGCTACTTATGTCAGTAAATCCCGGCTTTGGTGGCCAAAAATTTATATATGAAGTGTTAGATAAAGCAAAAGAGCTAAAAAAACTTATAAAGCAAAAAAACCCAAGCTGTCTTATTGAGATGGACGGTGGCATAAACAACGACAACATAAAAGATATCAAAGAAAGTTTTGTAGATATAGCGGTATCAGGCAATTATATATTTCAAAGTGGGCACAAAAAACAAATAGAAAGTTTAAGTTTTCTTTGATATTATTACAAAAGGAGAAATATGAATGATATATTTAAAGTATTGATAGCAAGTCTATTTGTGATGGTATCGGCAAATGCAGGAAGTTGCACACAAGAACAAATTGGTGCTATGATTAAAAATGGTTTGACGCAAAAGCAGATAGACAATATCTGTAAAAATAAAACAAAAGTTGAAAAATCGGGTGGTGACACCATCATCAACATCAACAATTCACCCACAAACACCAATACAAACACAAATGAAAATACCAACAAAGGTAGCCTTGCTTCGCTTGACAATAAAAAAAGCGGTAGAAAAGGTTTGTATATTGGTGGCAATATAGGGAGCGTAAATATAAGCAAAGATGATGCAACTATGACAGATAACAGCAATGTTGAAGCAAATCTTAAATTTAAAGGTGGAGATTTTAGTTCTTTTTTAGTAGGATTTCAAATCAACAACCACTTCTCTATAGAATATGAGAGAGTATCGTATGAAAACAAACTAAAAAGCTTAAGTCTTAGAGGTGTAGATCTCAACTATGATGGACAAATAGAAGTGTCAACTAATTTTATCAACGCAAACTTTATATTCGGCAACTACAACGGGGTCGCTCCTTATATTGGTTTGGGAATTGGGCAAGCAAATGTAGATCTTAATTTTAAACAAAATGGAGGTGCCAGCATTATTAAGTTCGATGACAAAGTGTCAAGTTTAATGCTTAATTTAGGAGTTGATTTATATATCAACGACAATGTAGCCATAGGATTAGCAATCAAAAGCATAGGTTATGCAGAAGATTCAATCGAGCCTAAAGACGAAACTGACGACAAATTCACAACGGAAGAGTTAGGAGCAGCTGGGTTTGTCGTTGGAGCAAGAATTAAATTCTAATCAAATATATAAAGCAAAACATAATTTAAAATTTTAAACTAATATATATAAATAATGTTTTTATAAGTTTGTTTAAATATAATAACAAATATACAAAATAAGGAAATTTATGATAAAAAATTTATGTAAACTATTTGTTGTTTATATTGTTGTGTTGGTTTTGTTCGCTGGTTGCGCCCAAAAGACAAATGTTAGAGCCTTGAAAGCTGGAAAAGTAAACGATACATCAGTTAAATCAATAGCGGTGCTAGAGTTTAAAAATGACAGCATAGGTCAAAGTGATATCATAGCTACCAAGCTTTCAAACTATAAACTCGATAGCAAAAACTATTTCAAAGTAGCAAACAGAACAAATATCAAAGCAGTTTTGAACGAAAAAAAACTCAATGACTCTGGACTTGTAGATATAGACGAAGGTAGTTCAAAAGGTTTGTCAAGAGTTAAAACACTCATGACAGGTAGAGTTCTTGATGTAGGCTCATCAAGAAATGTTCACTACAAGACAATAGATACAAATAGATGCGCCGAGTATTCAAAAGATAAAAAAGGTAGACAATATTGCAAAAGATACTATACAAGACAAATATACTGTGAAACGAGAAACTATACTGTTCAAACAAATATAAAAATAATCAAAGTAGCTACTTCTAGAATCTTGTATACTAAAAACTACAACGCAAGCGACAAAAAATCAAAATGCCAAAATGAGAGCAAAGTTTTGCCATCAAGATATCAAATGGCACCAAAACTATCAGATAACATAGCTTCCCAAATCGTAGCAGATATAGCACCATCATACAAAAATTTTGATGTGAAACTACTTGATGACCCCGATACAAATTATAGTAGCGGTAGTGAGACTTTGCTTAAAACTTCGCTTAAACTCATAGAAAAAAATCGTATGAGTGAAGCAGCAAATATACTTCAAAAATTGAATAGGAATACTGGCCATAGTAGCTATGTTGCTTTATATAACTATGGTGTGGCACAAGAAGCTACTGGCAAACTAGACCATGCTTTAAAGCTGTTTAAACAAGCAAATGCCCAAGCACTAAAAAAAGGTGAAGTGATAGACGATATATCACTTGCTATCAAAAGAGTATCGGCAAATATCATAGAAAAACAAAAAGCAAATAAGCAAATAAAAGGCAAATAATATGAGATATTATAATTTACTATTTTTAGTTATTGTGCTGATATTTTTTATCTCGTGTAGCTCTAAAGATATAAACATAAACAAATATGATAAAAAGATAGCTAAAACTTACGACATACCACAATCTTGCAAAAAATATTATAAAAACAACAAACTCAAAGTAGCAGTTGTAAACTTCACAAACAACTCTACATTTGGTAGAGCAAATACAAAAGTTTCAAGCAAAAGTTTTGAAGCAGGTATTGGATTTATTGGTATATATGGCGATAGTGATAGCAGTGGCAACACAAGAGTAGTAGAGCCAAAACTAGCAAATGCATTTATACCAAAAATAGAACAAATACTCTTAAACACAGGCGGCGTTGATCTATATACGAGAAGTGATATGGACAAGATAAACGCAGAGCTCAAACTCCAAGATAGTGGACTTTTAAGTAGTGATAGTGTAGTTAAGTTTGGCAAACTTTCTGGTGTAAGATATATCGTCACAGGTTCTGTTGATTATGTCAAACATAAGTTTCAAAACTATTCACAATATAGCGGTGGATTATTAAATGCTTCAGCTTATAGTAGCGACAAGGATGTCGTAGCTGCTGCTGCTTTGATACACTTGGTATCATCTTTGTTTGATGGCACAGATATAAATGTAGGCACTACGGTCAAAATTTTAGATGTCAAAACCGGTAAGATAATGTTTAGCAAACAAATACAAGAATATGTATCAATAAAAAGCAATCAAAGACCAACATATAGCGAACTGTCAGGAGCTGTAAAATACAGTATCAATAAAGCTTTGCCATCTCTTACAAAAGAGTTTCAAAAATATTTTTCTCTAAATGGCTATATAACCAATATCAAAACAGATGGAGAAAATTATATAGCCAAAACAAATTTAGGTGAAGCAGATGGTATAAAAAAAGGTGATAATTTTACATTGTTATCGCTTGACAATCACAAAGATCCAATAAGTGGTGAGATAAAATGTAGCATAAGTAAAACATCTACAAAACTGGAAGCTACAAAATATATCAACAAAAAGTCAAGCTGGTTAAAAACAGACAATATTAAGAGTTTGAAAATATATAAGCTAATCAAAAAGGAGTTTAAGTGAGATATTTATTGTATAGTATGATGGTGATATTTATTGTAGGTTGTGCAAATGACAAACAAAATTTAGGTGTGCCTTCATGGTATCTAAACAGCCCGCAAAATAGTTCTACTTCTTTATATGGCGAAGGTGAAGGTTATGATAAAAAAGAGTCAATCAACAACGCTTTATCAAGTATGTCATCTAAACTAATAGTATCTGTCAAATCAATTATAGACACCACCACCACAGCAAACAGTGACCAATACTATCTAAAAGAAACCACAAAAAATGTTGTAGTAGAAGCTAAAAAAATAGAATTCACAAACGCAAAGGTATATAAAATACAGCAAGTGAATGGTTCAATATATACGATAATGGAAGTAAACCGTATAGAACTATTTGATACAAAGTATAACAAATTTCAAACCAAACATAAATCTATACAAGATAGATACAATGACATAAAGAGAAATTCAAAAATGCAACAAATCAAAGAACTAACAGCTCTAAAACCAAAGCTAATATCAGCTCAAAGCAAAGCTATATTGTTAAATGCCATAAACAAATCATTTGATTATGAAAAATACACTAGTTTATATCAAAGTTATATAAATAAAATTGACAAACTCAAAGCAAAGCTTGTCATAAAAGTTGCTTCAAATCACAACAGAGAGTTTTTCAAAGATAGTATGATTTCAGCTTTAAATACCGAAAACTATAGAGTATCAAGTCAAAACTATGATATAAATATAGTTTTGACGAACAAAATACGATACTCAAAAGCTATGGGCTGGGACATAGCAAAAGTAGCTACAACTATCTCATCAAGAACATCTACAAAAGTTTTATCAACTAAGATTATAAATACAATTGGTAGATCTTCATCAAACAAAGACAATGCTCTAAACGATGCCAGTAGGGCATTTGAAGAAAAAATAAAAAATATTGGCATAAATAATTTGCTATTTGAAAAGTAGTCATATGAAAAATAGATGTAAAAATATATATATAACAACACCGATATATTATGTCAACGATATAGCACATATAGGACATGCATATACTACAATAATAGCAGATATGCTTACAAGATATAGCAAAATAGTAGGTTATGATACATTTTTTTTAACAGGCACTGACGAGCACGGTTTGAAAATAGCACAATCAGCTCAACAAAAAAATAAAACAGCCCAAGAGTATAGCGACATAGTAAGTGCAAAATTCAAGCAACTTTGGGATGATTTTGATATATCCTATGACAAATTTATAAGAACTACAGACAAAGAGCACAAAATAGGGGCACAAAAGGCATTTATGGTTATGTTCAAAAATGGCGATATATACAAAGGCAACTATGAAGGAAACTATTGTGTAGGGTGCGAAACATTTTTCACCAATTCGCAACTAATAGATGGAGAGGGTTGTCCAGATTGTGAAAGACCTACAAATATAGTCAAAGAAGAAAGCTACTTTTTTCGTCTTTCAAAATATCAAGATAAACTACTTGAGCTATATGAAAATAATCCTGAGTTTATTTTGCCAAAAGCAAAAGCAAAAGAGATAATCAATTTTGTCAAAAGTGGTTTAAATGACCTATCTATATCAAGAACAAGTTTTAGTTGGGGAGTTGCCTTGCCAAGCGAGATGAACGAATCACAACATGTGATGTATGTATGGTTAGATGCCTTGATGAACTATCTAACTGCTATTGGCTATGGAAATGATGAAAAAAATATAAAATATTGGCCAGCAAATACACATATAGTAGGAAAAGATATACTAAAATTTCACTCAATATTCTGGCCAGCATTTCTCATGAGCCTTGATATGCCTCTGCCAAAACATATCTGTGCGCATGGTTGGTGGACAAAAGATGGCGAAAAGATGAGCAAATCAAAAGGCAATGTTGTCAATCCACAAGATATAGCAAACAAATATGGTCTTGATGAGCTTCGTTATTTTTTATTAAGAGAGGTTCCGTTTGGTCAAGATGGTGACTTCTCTAAAAGAGCATTGGTCAATAGAATCAATAGCGACCTTGCAAATGATTTAGGAAATCTTTTAAATAGAGTTCAAGGTATGAGTGGAAAATACTTCAACTATAAGTTAGATTCAAAAAATGTAATAAAATACCACGAACAAGAGATAAAAATTGCACACGATATAATCGCAAACTTAGAAAATTATATATTTAGTATGCAAATAAATCGCTATTTAGAAGATATATGGACGATTATCACTCTTGCAAACAAATCTATAGCCCAATACGAACCTTGGGATCTTATGAAAAACGGTGATACAACAAAAGCTATGGCAGTAGTAGCATTAGTAGCAAATTTGGTAGCAAAAATCGCACTGCTTATTGATTGTGTTATGCCACATAAAACTAAACAAATATCAAAATCACTTGGCATAAAAATAGACGCAAAAACTTATGAAAGTATCATAACAGATAAACTTCTAATAGACAAGTTTCATATATCTAAAATAGAACAACTATTTCCAAAGATAGACGAAACTTTTGATATACAATCTAAAATAGAAAAAAACATACCAGCAATAAAAACAACAAATACAATGCAAGAACAAAACTTAGTTTCTGTAGATGATTTTTTTAATTCAATTATAAGAGTAGGACAGATTGTATTTGTAGATGATATCAAAAAATCAGATAAATTATATAGACTGCTTATAGATATAGGGGAAAATAAACCTCGTCAAATAGTCGCTGGTATAAAAACATATTATAAAAAAGAAGAGTTGCTTGATACACAAGTGTGTTTAGTGTCAAATCTAAAACCAGTTAAACTTATGGGGATATTAAGTGAAGGTATGATACTTGCATCAAAAGACGAAAGTGGTTTGAGTTTGATAAGGCCGGAAAAACAAAAAAAACCCGGCACAAAAATATCGTGATATTGATGATAAACAGGCTTCCTTAGCTCAGCTGGATAGAGCGATGCCCTCCTAAGGCATAGGTCACATGTTCGAATCATGTAGGGAGTACCAGACTTTAAAATATCAATCTGCAAAATACAATCGGAACAGTTTTAAAGGTTTTTTAAGATAAGTTCGTTAAACTAAACAAAATTTAAAAGGATAAACATTGGATATTCAAACCATATCAACTATAGAGAGTGCCTCTCCCATACAAAGCAAGAAAAACAGCCTTATGAAATTTGGTGTGGCATTTTTATTTATAATTATAGTATATATAGCTGTTAGCTTCTCGCACAGTGATATAGCGAACAACAATTTCCTAATAATAGCAGCAGTGTTTGGTGCATATATGGCTATGAATATAGGAGCCAATGATGTGGCTAACAATGTAGGTCCAGCTGTAGGCTCAAATGCCTTAAGTATGATGGGCGCTATTGTTATAGCCGCTATATTTGAAGCAAGTGGAGCTTTAATCGCTGGTGGTGATGTAGTTAGCACTATAAAAAAGGGTATAATAGACCCAGCGATGATAGATAATCCAGATATTTTCATATGGGCTATGAGTGCTGCTTTATTGAGTGCTGCTTTGTGGTTAAATTTTGCTACATACTTTGGTGCACCTGTATCAACAACACATTCAATAGTTGGTGGTGTTATGGGTGGTGGCATAGCGGCGGCTGGTTTTGCTATAGTTGCTTGGGGAACTATAGGCAAGATAGCTGTAAGCTGGGTAATATCTCCTGTGCTTGGTGGTTTGATAGCAGCTTTATTTTTATATCTTATCAAAACACAAATAGTGTTTAAAAAAGATAAAATAGCAAGTGCTAAAAAAATGGTGCCTATACTTATGGCTATCATGACGATAGCATTTTTTACATATATTTTATTGAAAGGTTTTAAAAAAATTATAAAAATTGACTTTCCTATAGCATTGTCAATCGGCATGGCTGTAGGAATAACAGTGTATTTTTTAGTCAAACCTTTGATAGCAAATGCATCAAAGAAACTCAAAAACAATCGCACAAGTGTAAATACACTTTTTAATATACCGCTCATATTTTCAGCTGCACTTTTGAGTTTCGCTCACGGAGCTAACGATGTAGCAAATGCTATAGGACCATTGGCAGCTATAAACGATGCTGTAATTTCTGGTGGTGAATTTGGTGGAAAAGTTGGCATACCATTGTGGGTCATGGCTGTTGGTGCTGTCGGTATCGCTATTGGTTTAGCTTTGTATGGACCAAAACTTATTAAAACAGTCGGTAGCGAGATAACACAATTGGATCAAATGCGAGCATTTAGTATAGCACTTGCTGCTGCGATTACAGTGATATTAGCTTCACAATTAGGTTTGCCAGTAAGTTCAACTCATATAGCAGTAGGTGGTGTGTTTGGTGTAGGCTTTTTGAGAGAATACATTGACAATACTGAAGCAAATCTGATAAAACAAACAAAACAAAGATTTAAAGATGACCAAAAAGAGTTAGAAAAGTTCGAAAAAGAGTTCAAAAAACTTGACAAAAAAGAAGACAAAAGCAAAAAAGAGTATCAAAAAGTTATAGACCTCATGGGCAAGATAGAGGAACTTCAAGAGTTGGTCAAAGATGATAAAAAAGAGTTCAAGCAAGCTAAGAAGATAAAATATGTCAAAAGAGATGCTTTGAAAAAAATAGCAGCCGCTTGGGTAATAACTGTGCCGGTTGCTGCTACACTTAGTGCGAGTTTATTTTATATGATAAAAGGTTTTATGTTGTGAAAGATAGCATTTATACAATTAGCAACAAAATCCTATTGTTAAATCTAAGTTTTATTTTAACATATAATGAAGGTGAATATGAACTATGATATATGAAAACTTTATAAATAAACTACAAAATGAAAGCTTCACTACATTGGAGACAACTCCACAGCACGAACCAACATTTGACGATATCATAACAAATATCAAATCAAAAAATATCATAAACAAAATTGATGGCTTCACAGTCACAGACAACCCACTATCAAGACTAAAATACAGCTCTTTACTTGGCAGTATAAAATTAAAACAAAACTTTGACAAACCAGTGATAGCTACCATGACCATGAGAGACAGAAATAAACTTGCCTTACAATCAGATCTGCTTGGAGCAAATGATTTTGATATTTGTTCATTTTTGTGTCTCACAGGTGATCCAGCAAAAATATCAGACCAGCCACAAACCAAAGGTGTGTTAGAAGGTAATTCAAACCTTCTTTTGAAAATGATATACTCATACAACAATGGTATGGATTATAGTGGAAAAATGTTCAAAAAAACAATAAAACCAATATATCCATTTACTGTCATAAATTCATATGCAAAAAACTTCAAAACACTTGAAAAAAAGATGTTAATCAAAATAAAATACGGTTCAGTAGGTATCATAACTCAGCCAGTTTTTGATATAACAAATGCAAAAAAATTGTTGGATAGTTTTCAAACGGTTACAAAACTATTTGATGACAATAGAGCAAACTGCCAGCTTGTATTTGGCATATTTGCTATAACAAGACTACGAACCGCTATTTTTTTATCTTCACATGTACCCGGAATAAATGTGCCGCAAACTTGGATAGACAAACTAAGCCGCGCATCTAAAATCAGTGAAAAAGAGGAGTATAAAGTAGGTATGAAACTTAGTTTAAATCTATATAAAGATATAAAAAAACTTCACAACAAAACTCATATCATGACAGCAGACAATTTTGACATAGCTAAAGTTTTACTTGATGTATAGATATGCTTGTATAGATGTAGGCTTGAAAAGAATTGGCTTGGCAACATCTTTGATATTGAATATAGCAACTCCACAAAAAGCAATACAGCGCAAAAATAGAAATCAAGCATCAAAAGATATAGATAAATTTTTGACCTCTTGGAATATAAACAAACTTATAATAGGTTTGCCAAGCTGCAATAGTGAGACAGCTAGACGAATAAAACACTTTGCAACACTTTTGAAGTTTAACAAACCCATAATATACCAAGAAGAAGATATGTCAAGCAGTGAAGCCAAAGAACTAATAAAAGGCAAAATAAAACAAAAAAGAGACGGCAGGATTGATAGTATATCGGCACAACTTATTTTACAAAGGTATTTAGATGAACATAAAAGAATTTAAAAATATAGTCAAAAACACAAGATGCACAAGACGATTTAAACCAAATATGAAAATAGACAAATCTACACTATTAGAGCTAATAGACGTAGCAAGAGAGGTCTCAAGCGCAAAGAATTTGCAGCCACTTAAATATATAATCATAACAGACGAGAAAATCAAAGAAAAAATTTATAAGCCGCTTGTGTTTGCTGCTGGCTTGCCAAATTGGACACAAAAAATAGACGAAAAACCATCTGCTTATATATTGGTGCTTGATGATAAAAGCATAGATGGATTTAGTGCAGTTGATAGTGGTATAGCGATGCAAACTATTATGTTGGGAGCTACTACTATAGGTTTAAGTGGGTGTATGATGGCAAGTATAAACAAAGTTGAATATAAAAAGATACTTAGTTTGCCAAAACATATAGAACCAATGTTTATAATAGCACTTGGAATCAAAAACGAAACCATACATACAACGACAGCAAAAGACGGCGATACTTTGTATTATAGAGATACAAATGACAACCACATAGTACCCAAACGCTCAATAGATGATGTCATATTAGAAGTTATTTAAGCCATAAACACTATCAAAAAACGAATAAATATAAACAATACAATATAAATTTTATGCTTAAGTTTATTTTTATATTATATTATATTAGTATAATATGATATCAAAAAAGGATAAAATATGAAAAAAGTATTATTGATAGTTGTATTGGCAACATTGTCGTGGTCAGTTACAGCAAAACAAGTTATGAGCAAGATTTATATAAAAGCGGATAAACACAAAACTCAAGAGTTTGATGTCAAAATGAAGATAAACAACAAAGACGGTGAAAGCAAGGAGAGGTTTTTTACCAACAAAAAACAGATAAAAAAAGTAGTAGAAAAGGTCTGATAAAGTTTTATAAACCAACAAAAATAAAAAATAGCTCACTTTTGACTATATCAAAAGATGGAGAAAAAAATCAGTGGATATATTTGCCGGTATTTAAATCTATTAAAAAACTAAATACAAAAGAGAGATCAAAAAGTTTTATGGGTTCTGACTTTAGTTATATTGATATAGCTGGGCGTGAGTTAGACGATGATAAACACAAGATGTTGAAAATTGATAAAAAGTATTATTATATAAGAAGCACCCCGATTGATAAAAAAGATGCTTATAGCAAAATGGAGTTAATAATTGACAAAAAGAAGTTTGTAGCTTTGAAAATCATATTTTATGATAAAAAAGGCAAGCAACTTAAAACCTTGGACAACAAAGAGTTCAAAAAAGTTAAAGGTAGCTACTTTGCAGTTTTGTCTGTGATGAAAAACTTAAAACACGGTGGAAGCACCAAGCTTGAAGTTAGTGAAATAACAGTAGTGAAGATGTAGGCTATATAGGTATGAAAAGTTTAAAATAGTATGAAAAAACTTTTACTTTTATTGTCGTTGATAGCGATTTTGCAAGCAGAAGAATTGTCTGTTGCAGATGAACCAGAATTCGAAAACAATAGCAAAACAGAGTCGTTGAGTATTGATGATGTTGATTATAAGTCATCTACAAAACAAAAAGATAGCAACTATCTTGAAAAGGCATTTTCAGGCAATATTGGCTTTAGTTATTTTGATGGCGAAGGAAACACAAGAAACTCCTATTTTGGCACCATACGACATGAGGATACATTTTTTGATTTTATCAAAACAAAACTTGAATACAGAGCTTCTAAAACAATAGTCAGACAAACATTTGAACTGAGTGAATTTGGCGGTATTGGTCTGCCAAAAACTATAGAAATAGAAAGAAAATACAACACAAGTGGTTTTAGAGAAGCATATGTTGAGTTAAACTTAGGACGATATGCATCGGTTTCTGCTGGCAAACAAGTCGTAGTATGGGGGCAGTTTGATGTGTTGTCGCCTATAGATGCTGTTTTGCCATTTGAAGAATCGAGTGGTATTTTGTCTATGTCAAAAGCACAAAATAGACTGCCTATAAATATGGGGATACTCAAACTTTATGCAACTGACAAGCTACATATAGAGGCATACTACTTTCCGGGAATTACAAGAGACCCTATGGTGCAAAAAATAGTGGACGATGGTATAGAGTATTATGACAACAATCAAACAAACTTTACGATAAAACAAAAAGATATAGAAGTGCCTGAAGATGAAGCTCACCATGCTTTTCGTTTGATATACTATGGCGATAGTTTTACATTTGGGGTCACAAAATTTAGCGGGTATGAAAAATACTTCAGCTTTAACAACCAAGCAACCAATGGCACCACAGGCAATATCATCACGCCGCACCCAGAAGTAGAGAAAGTTGATATGACAGGAGTTGAGCTATCTGTTCCTGTAAATAGATGGACATGGAAAATTGACTACGAACAACATGGTGCAAATCAAGAACTTGAAGATTATGGAAGTTGGTATCCGTATGCCACAATGAATACCCAACAAAGAGACTTGAATGATTGGGTTATTGGTCAAAATGATGGCAAACTTTATATACCTATAGATACACAATTGGGAGCAGTTGGATTTGAATATAAGTCAGACAATTGGTTTACAAGTTTTGCATTGTTGAATATATCAAGAGAGTTTAAAGATAGTGAACAAGAACAACGATACGAACAAAGCAAAACAATATCAGAGCAAGTATGGGGCGATTATGATGAAGTGACAACAGTGCCTATGTTTAGCACCGCAAGATATCTTATAGTGTCCCCATTCCATAAAACCGATTTGAAACAATTTTTTATTCCAACCATCTAAGCTACCTTTCGTAGTAAACTTTTCGCATTATAACATTGTTTTCTTAAGCCTCTATAAAAAACTT
>Ga0164315_10000026_pt1 | contig 72984 bp, 70 predicted proteins | sample GuaBasSedimGuay6_FD_113737 | JGI IMG/M metagenome (GOLD analysis project Ga0164315, IMG submission 113737) | Subseafloor sediment microbial communities from Guaymas Basin, Gulf of California, Mexico - Guay6, Core 4569-2, 0-3 cm | ecosystem: Environmental > Aquatic > Marine > Hydrothermal vents... | reverse complement strand
GAAATCAGCCATTTTTCACAGTCAATTTCGTTAAATAGCACACTATTCGCCTCAATCGACTGCAAAAACTGACTAATTTCTTCTTTCCCTCGCTACGGACGGTTAAGTCCGACAGACTCCTAGCAGCCTGTTGAAAAACCCTCAGCAGGCTGCTTTCCCGAAAATCCCGGGTAATGGTGAATATCTGTGGCGGCGGTACGATATGTTGCACTTTGTTCGAATTGTTTTCCCGCGGTTGAGTTTGCTGACCCTTTATTGGTGTTGGGTAGACCAATATTTGTGCCTCTGAGCCAACAAAGCGAGCGACATCCCTTAACCTTTGACACCCAGTGTGGCAGGATTCGTCTTTCCGTTTGTTTGCTGGCGGGAGGTATAGTCCAGTAATCCCCGCAGATCGGCATAAGCACAATAATCGGGCCAAGAAACAGTGAGGAAAAACCATGAAAATGATGACGGCAATTATTAAGCCTTTCAAGCTTGATGACGTTCGCGATGCGCTGAACCAGATCGGCATAGCCGGTATGACGGTGGAGGAGGTCAAGGGTTATGGCAGACAGAAGGGCCATACCGAATTGTACCGCGGCGCGGAATATCTGGTGGAATTCCAGCCCAAGGTCAAGCTGCAGATAGCCATTAGCGATGACCAGGTAGAGGCCGCCATAGACGCTATCTGTGGCGCCGCCAGAACCGGCAAAATCGGCGATGGCAAGATCTTTGTAGCCCCGCTGGAACAGAGTATTCGCATTCGCACGGGCGAGGTTGGTGAAGACGCCCTATGAGGACTGATAACGCTATGAAAATGCTACAAAAGACCGCACTGCTGGCGATGGTTATGCTGGCCTCCGCGGGCGCCAGCGCCGACGAACTCAATGCGGCCGATACCGCATGGATTCTTACTTCCACCGCCCTGGTCCTGTTCATGACCATCCCCGGCCTGTCGCTGTTTTATGCCGGTCTGGTGCGGGTCAAAAACGTGCTATCGATACTGATGCAGTGCTTTGCTTTGACCTGTCTGATGTCGCTGGTGTGGTTTGTGGTGGGTTATACCATCGCCTTCGGCAGTGACGGGGTCGAGCAGGGTATGTGGATAGGGGATTTCGGCAACGTTTTCTTCGCCAGTATGACCATGGAAACGATGAACGGCGGCATACCGGCCACCCTGTTCGCCATTTTCCAGATGACCTTTGCCATTATTACCCCGGCCTTGATCCTGGGTGGTTTCGCTGAACGCATGCGCTTTTCCGCCATGTTGTTGTTCAGTACCATCTGGCTGATTGTAGTCTACTCCCCGGTTTGCCATTGGGTCTGGGGTGGTGGCTGGCTGGGCAATATGGGCTTACAGGATTTTGCCGGTGGTACCGTGGTACACATTACCGCGGCGGTAGCCGCGCTGGTCGCCGCCCTGGTGATGGGTCCGCGCAAAGGCTTTGGCACTGTGGCCATGCCGCCTCATAATCTGACCATGACTGTCACCGGCGCCGGGATGCTCTGGGTCGGCTGGTTCGGCTTCAACGCCGGCTCCGCGGTGGCTGCTGACAACAGTGCCGCCATGGCCATGCTGGTCACCCACCTGTCTGCGGCCAGCGGTTCCCTGGCGTGGATGACCATGGAATGGGTACGTCACGGCAAGCCATCGGTACTGGGTATTGTCACCGGCATGGTGGCCGGACTGGGTACCATTACCCCGGCTTCCGGTTCGGTGGGTCCCGCTGGTGCGGTGCTTATTGGCCTGAGTGCAGGTGTGATTTGCTACTTCGCCACCAACTACCTCAAGAATGCCCTGAAAATCGATGACAGCCTGGATGTATTTCCGGTACACGGTGTGGGCGGCGTATTGGGCACCTTACTGGCGGGTATATTCTGCTCCACCCAGCTCGGTATTTTCAGTGGTAACGGCTTCTCCGACGGTATCGACAGTATCGGTGGACAGTTGGTGGTGCAGGCCACCGGTGTGCTGGCCACCTTTGTCTACACAATGGTTGCCACCTTCATCATTCTCAAACTGGTGGATATGATGGTGGGCTTGCGTGTCGACGGCGATGAGGAAATCCAGGGCCTGGATCTGGTGCTCCACGACGAGCGCGGTTATGACCTGTAAACCCGGGCAGCCGCTTTACTATATTCCAATATTCCGGGGACACAGTACACAATTACTCGAAAACAGCTTCATACAGTTAAGTATCGTGTCCCCGGAATTCCCTGGCAGATCGCCCACCGCCAGCGCCGGCCTCACGGTATAGCCCTGGCCCAGGTTGGTGCGGTGGCACGGGCAACTGATTGCAGTGGTACCGAGTCCCTGAGCCGGCCTTCTTGTGAGGGGGGCGGCGATGCGCTTGTCCAATGGCTGGGCAGGGACGGACTTTTTGTGCCTGATCTTGTATTCGAGGATCTGGAAGTAATGATGGCCTGGCGAGCATGATCGAGCAGTATTTCATTTTGCACCATATCCCCGGTAACGGTGCCGTCATCGAAACACTCCAGCAGCAACGCGAAAAAGAGATCCTCCTGATTCTTGTCAGATTGGGTCTTGTAATCTCCGAAGAAGGCGTCGTCGCCAACAGTCTTGCGGCGGGAATATGATAGCCAACTCAGAGGTGGAAAGGTATCCAGCTTGTCGGCCCGCACAAAATCGATGGGCAGACCCGTATTCCACGATTGCTTCCAACGCTTGCTCCTGTGCAGCATATCCAGGTCGTTCCAGCAGTTGTTGAGAAGGCTGATAGTGCTGCGATCTTCGTACATCAAGGTAACCCACTTTTTGTAGTCTCGTTGTCCGTCGAACATTTTGTTGAATTGTTGCTCGACCTTCCAGTGCTTGAGCTTTGCGCAGTCCAACAGCATGACGTTCGACACCAATTTTCCGTTGATATCCCGAGTGATCTTGCTGCAGGGCCGGCACATGATGGCCTTGCCTTCCATGTCCCGCGAGAGCAGATCCCAGACGTCACCGGCCGCGAACACGTCCGGGTCGATGACCAGAGCCCGGCCTTGGTAGTTCATCAGCTCCGGCGGCATGAATCGTAGCGGCGTGAAGGATTGCAGATCGTTCATGTGCCACTTGCGCTGTACTCCATTGCGAAGAAGCATTTCGCCTTCCCTGGCCAGCAGGAAGGGGTGGTCCTTCGTCTCAATGAATTTGACATCGAACTTGTCGTTGTTCGTGGAAAAGTAACGCAGGGATTTCTCACCTATGTGAGCACTGAGAATATTTTTGTGATTGGCCAGGATGAATACGCAGTGTTTGGGTCGCCCGCGCTTCTCTACTTCCTTACTCATAAATTGGCTCCCAAAGCGTTCTGATGATTACTAGCCGGTATAACGGTATCCGAGGAAATAATTTAACGGTTTGGCTAATGCACCACATCGGTCGTTTGACTGATCTTGTTACGGTGCAAAATATAAAGAAAGGGTATAGAAATGACGATCACTGTCGATGAAATAAACGATCCAGACCGCTTTGATCCCAAGCACTGGGTGCGGTCAGTACGGCTATCCAACGTCGCACGAGATACTGCGTACCTGTTACCTCCATCGCTGCTGGATTGGTTGCCGGAGAAGCACCTTGCCCGTTTCGTGGTCGATATTGTGGGCCAACTCGATTTGAGTGAACTGATAACTTGCTATGGTGGCGGTGGAAAACAGCCTTATCATCCCGCCATGTAAGGACTAGGCCGGACGCCAGACACGATACTCTACACCCAGACCGGGAAGGACACGGCCTTCACCGATGAAGAACGTGGTATTTAGCCAGGCGTAGCGTTCGTCGCCAGTTTCAATGCGCGGATTCGTAACAAAGTACTGATCGCCAAACTCTGTCCCGGTACCGTTAGCAAGCGCGCTCTGGACCGCTTCGTTCGCCTCAAGGAGGCCAACGTACTGTATATAAAGGAAAGCGCCGTCGTGTGTTTCGACCTGCAGTCGCACATCGATCCTGAGAAAACCGTCCGGCCCGATCAACGCCCACTCGCCGCCCCCAAGTACCTTGCCGCGCAGCCGGTCGCCGATGATCTCGCCATCCGGAACATCGTAATACATGCGCATACCGGTGGGGCCGGTGCCGATGGGTAACGGCTGAGCCAGCGTGGCCTTAAGGGTAAATTCCTGAACTAAATTCATGGCTGCCTCCAGTGGTTTGAGAGGAGAGGAAAAAAAGGGGGGGTAGAGACTCTACCCCCTGTGTTGACCAGCATGGTATCACCTGCGATGCCCGCTGAAAATTACCGATCGATATTCCAGTGACGTCAGGGTCAGCTATCGAAAAACCGGCAGGGTAGCTCCGCTGGTCGCTATAGGCTAAGCGCTTATGTTATCGGGTAGAAACCGACTCAGTCGCTGGTGAGGGCTGCGCCTGGATGCCGCAGCTAACTGATAGCCAGCTCCACGCCTATCTTCGCCAGCACACTCTGTTCCTCGAGCAATTCCCTGGCGGTGAGAGGATGTTCCTGGAGCCAACCTTCGGGGAAATCCAGGGTCAGGGATTGCTCGCTGGCCAGAATGGAAAACTCAGGCAGTTGGGTCAGCTTTTCTACATATTTAAAACAGGCGGCCAGGCGCATGATACCCAGTAGATGGTGCATTCGCACATGATCTGAATCGGCGATGTCCGCCAGCAGGTCGGCGCTCAGTTTGCCGCGATGTCCCAGGGCTAGTACCGCCAGTTGTTCCTGTTCTTCCTGGGAAAAGCCCGGCAGGTCCGCATTGCGCAGCACGTAGGCTGAATGACGATTGAAATGCTTGTGTGAAATGGCCATGCCAATTTCATGGGTGCGGGCCGCCCAGCGCAGCAATTCCCAGTCGTGGGTGGTCAGCTGCCAGTTCATCCGGGAAGCGGTAAAGAAAGTGCGCGCTCTACGCTCGACCAGATCCGCTGTCTCTGTGTCTACCGAGTAACGCTGCACCAGGGCGTTCACGGTGCGCTCGCGTACATCCTCGTGGCTGAGCCGCCCCATCAGGTCGTAGATGACCCCTTCACGCAGGGCACCCTTGGAGGTGCGCATGTGCTCTATGCCAAGCACATCGAACAGGGCGCTGGTAATGGCCACGCCGGGCAGGATAACGCTGCGCCGCGGAGCGGCCAGACCGTCCAGCTCTATATCGTTCATGGTCTTGAATTTGAGCAGTTTTTTTTCCAGTTTGGCCAGCCCCTTGCGATCGATGCCCCCTTCGCTCCAGCCGTTCTGGGTGAGGATGGTCTCGATAGCCTGTAGGGTGCCCGATGAACCGACACATTCCTCCCAGTGGTTCGCGTTGTATTTGTGGCGAATGTGAAAAGCCTGTACCCGCGCCCGGTCATAAGTGTTGCGGTAGCTGTCCTTGCTGATTTTTCCCTTGGGGAAATAGGTTCTGCCGTAGGAGACGCAGCCCATTTGCAGGCTCTCCAGCCGTTGGGGTTCAAAGCGCTCCCCGATGATGAACTCGGTACTGCCGCCACCGATGTCGATGACCAGGCGCGACTGGGCGTCGTCGGCCAGGGAGTGGGCTACCCCCAGGTAGACCAGCCGGGCTTCCTCGCGACCGTAGATGACATCGACTTTTGTACCCAGAATACGCCCTGCCCGTTTGGTGAAGGCGCGACGATTCTTGGCTACGCGCAGGGCATTGGTGCCCACGACCCGTACTCTCTCGGGCTCGACGCTCTCCAGCAACTGGGCAAAGCGCGACAGGCAGTCCAGGCCGCGCTGGATCGCCTCATCTGACAGCTGGCCATGCTCCAGCCCCGCCCCCAGTTGAACTTTTTCCGCCAGCACGTCCACCGGGCGCATTTCACCGTGTTCTATCTTGGCGATGATGAGGTGAAAGGAATTACTGCCGAGATCGATAGCCGCCAATTGGGCGCCATCGGGGAGGGGTTCTTGCGTGTCCTGCTCCAAGGTGTGTTCATTCCGTATTTTATTGCCTTGAATGCCCATGATAATGGATTCTGATGAATGGCGCACACCGCCAGCCTTTGGTCGCGCCGTAGACAAGCAATATTGCTTCATCCCCGCATATATGCTCTAATGCCCGCTCGCATATTGCAGGGGTTGCCTGCATTCGTCTGTGGTTCATCACGCAGGTGTCAGGATTGCGTGTCGGCGCGCGATGCGCTTGGGAAATCACATTCTATATGGATAGTAGGAGAGCAGCATGTTTAAACAACCCTTTTCCACCCTTTTAGCGATTCTTTCAATTGGCCTGCTGGCTGGTTGTGCTGGCAAACCTCCCGCCGCCCCGGCGTCGTTTCAGCCGACAGCCATAGATATAACGCCCTATGCTCCCAAAGTTGATTCATTCGTGGTGATTCTGGACGTTTCATCGTCCATGAAGGACTCAGGTCAGGGCGGAACGAAGTTCCTTGCCGCTAAAAATCTTGTCGCCAATTTCAACAAAACCGTTCCCCCACTGAACTATTCGGCGGGCCTGGTGACGTTCGGTAAGAGTTCTGGCTGGTCTTTCGGTAAGGGCAAAGCCAGTGTGATCTACGGTGTCACCCCCTACAAGAGTGCTGACTTCGCATCGAGCCTGAACTCGATAGAGAAAGCCGGTGGCACTACACCGATGAACAAGGGCGTCAAGGATGCGACAGGGGCCCTCAGTGGACAATCCGGGGCTGTTGCGGTCATTATCGTCAGCGACTTCTGGGAGATCAATTCCGTATCTGTGATGAGTGCCGTCAAAGAATTGAAGGCACAGCACGGAGACAATTTGTGTCTGCACACGGTCCAGGTAGGCAATGCCAAAAACGCCGCTGCGGTCACTGCGAGTATAACCGGCGTTGGCAATTGTGGTAATTCTGTGAATGCCAGCGATATCTCGAGTTCCAGTGCCATGGCCAACTACGTGACGGAAATATTGCTGGCGCCAATCCAGTATGAAAAGCACTCAGTGTCGGCAACGGCCCTGTTTGAGTTTGACAAATCTGTTCTTCATGAGCAGGGCAAGGTGGAATTGCATACCCTGGATGAGTACATCAAGACCAAGGGCGTCAAGGTAGTCGATATCAATGTTATCGGCCATACGGATAGTGTCGGGTCCGAGGAGTATAACCAGGGCTTGTCCGAGCGACGCGCAAATGCGGTGAAGGAGTATATGGTCAGCGAAGGCATTGATGCCGGCATCATCGATGCCAGCGGTGAAGGAGAGCGTAATCCGGTCGCCGACAACAGCACCAGCGAAGGTCAGGCACTGAACCGTCGTGTCGATATCCATGTTGGTGGCTCACAGCCAATCAAGTAATCGGCTCTGTAAATGGCCGCCAGATTTCCTGGCGGCCATTTTTTTTTGCGATTTTAGTGGGCCAGGAAACCCTGCTTCACCAGCCTCTTCTTGCGGGCTAACTTCTCTCCACTAATCAATATAAAAAACTTATGGTCGCTGTGATCATCAGTTTTTTTATAATTTATAAATGAAGTGTGTATTGGGTTTGCGCTACATCTAGTATTCGCCAAGCAGCCATTTTTATTAGCTTGTATTTCATGTGACAGATACAACGCCCAAAATTGCCTGGCCGCCATGGCACGCAAGAGCCAGATTTGGAATGGAAAGGCCTTATCGAAACCCTATGCGATGATAACGACTCTGGGTGTGCGCGCCGGCATTCGTGTTGTGAGCTCATAGCCGATAGTGCCTGCGTGGCGCGCGATCTCGGCCATGGGTAAGCCTCTGCCCCACAGCACCACCTCATCGCCCACATGTACATCCGGCAAATCGGTAACATCCACCGTGATCATGTCCATGGATACCCGCCCCGCCAGACTGGCGCGCTGGCCGTTGATCAGTACCGGGGTGTCGTTGGCCGCAAGGCGTGGATAGCCATCGCCATAGCCGATCGTTACCGTCGCTATGCGTGATGGACGTCGGGCAATCCAGCTGGCACCGTAGCCCACGGCTTCGCCGGCAGGCACATCACGCAGGGAAATTACCGCCGAGGTAAGGGTCATCACCGGCTGCAATGCTGTCGCATTGGGATGCGCCTCGATCAGGGGTGAATTGCCATACAACATGTAACCGGGGCGCACCCAGTCGTAACAGGCGTCGGGCCAGGCCAGCAGCCCGGATGAGTTGGCGGCGCTAAGTTGCGCTGGTAACGGCTTGCACAGCGCATCGAATAGTTCAAGCTGCTCTTTGGTCTGGCTACTTTGCAGGTCATCCGCCGAGGCGAAATGGGTATATATCACCAGGTCATCCAGGGCGTTATCAGTCGCCTTCAGACGCTGGTAAAATTCTTGTGCCCGACCAGGGGCTATACCTAACCGGTGCATACCCGTGTCCACCTTGAGCCAGCAGTGTACCGGCTCGGGCAGCACCGCCTCCTCCAGCCAACGCAGTTGCCACTCATTATCTATGGTTATCCAGAAGCCCAGTTGTGCGGCGGTGCCTAACTCCTCTGCCTCGAATACACCTTCCAGTAGCAGAATGGGGGCGCTGATGCCGGCATCACGCAGCTCTACCGCTTCCTCGATACTGGCTACCGCCAATGCGTCTGCCAGGGCTTCCAATTGCCGGGCGATGATGACCGCACCGTGGCCGTAGCCGTTGGCTTTGACCACCGCCAAGACTTTGGAGTTGGGTGCCAGTTTTCGAGCCACGCTGAGGTTATGCCGCAGCGCGCCCAGATCCAGCCTGGCCTGGTTGGGTCTGGCCATCAGAAATCGAACTTGTGTGCGGAGTACAGGGTCTGGGCTGCCAGCCATACGTCGCCGATCGAGCCGTCTGCCACTGGCTTGCCATCGATTTCGATGACCGGTGCAATTTCCTTGCTGGAGCTGGATATCCACACCTCGTCGGCATTTTCCAGTTCCTTCATGGTGACGACCCGTTCCTGTACGGCGATGCTGCCGTCTTTACGCAGGATTTCCAGTAGCATAAGGCGGGTAATGCCGGGGAGTTTCTGGTAATCCAGCAGGGGGGTGGCGACGATGCCATTTTTGATCACATAGACATTGCAGGCCGCGGCTTCGGTGAGTTCGCCATCCTGGTTGTAAAGCAGAGTCTCGTTGTGGCCCTGGGAATGACCGTGCTGATAGTGCATTACGTTGCCGAGCAGTGCGGTGGACTTTATATTGCAACGTTTCCAGCGCAGGTCTTCTTCGGTGGCCACGGTATAGGGGGTTGCCGCGTCCTTTCGGGGTATCGGTGCCGGGGGGATCTCGAAGGCGAAGGCATAAATCGTGGGCGCTATGCTTTCAGGGTAGGCGTGGTGACGCTTGGTATCGGCACCGCGGCTAATGTGGAAATAAATACCGAGATCGCCTCCGCCATTGCGTTCTATCAGTTCGTTGGTGATATAGCGCCACGCCTGATGATCCACGTGCAGCTGGATCTCAATTGCATCCAGGCCGACCTGCATACGCTTCATATGTGGGGCGAAGCCCACCAGTTTGCCATCGTAGGAGGGGACCACCTCATAGATACCGTCACCAAACAGGAAGCCGCGATCCATCGGTGAAATACGCGCTTCTTCCATTGGCATATAATCGCCGTTTAAATATACAATGCTCATTGTTTACACCCCTTGTTAGAAATTGATAGTACAAACTACAAAAAAATCACTCGTCCAGAAATCCCGACAATGCGCGTAACTCCTGGATAACCCGCAAACCTTCCTCCGCTTCCAGGCCATCCTCGGTGAGGGTGTTTTCCCGGGTGACCCCGTCGACGCTGCCTCGGGCCGAGAGGTAGTCCAGAATTTCAACCGGTGATATTTGCGCCAGCAGATCCAGCCCGGTCCAACTGGCGATGATAGCGATCAGGCCATAGGCTCCCCAATTGGATACATCCGCCACCAGCAACTCGTCACAGCAGGTGACCGAGGGGTTGATATCCAGGTCGGCGATGGCCCTGTTGATATTACCCATACCGATCTCGTTACCACCGTCACCCACGGCAATGGTGGGGCAGTCGGCGCTGTCGATAAAAGGATCAAAGAAGGCACAGCGCTCGGTAATGTCTTCGCCGCGCATATTGTAGTAGCGGCCGTCGGCGGCCAGACCCGGGCGTTCAATAGAGACAATGGCGCTGGGCTGGAATGCCAGCAGTTGCTCGTTCGCTTCTTGCTGTGCGGCCTCAAGATTACGTGCGGTTAGTTCCAGTACGCGATAATCATCGGTCAGTGCGCGGGACAGGGGAGGGCCGCAGGCCAGTATTGGCCGGGACCCCAACGCTTCCAGTGTGTCATACAGGGCGATGGCGCCCACCGGGCCATCAGTTTCGAAAGTGGCAGTCACCGGAAAACCGGTGCCGATGATGACATTGCCCTGAATATTGTGCAGGTGACGCGCGCCGCGCAGATAATAGCCGGGCTCCAGTGCGGCCCGTGCCACCCGCATGTGCCGCGGGTTGCGTGCCACCAGCACTTCCTCAATGGCCACACTGAGTTCGAGTTCATTCATGGCCGGTGCTCCCAAAGGGGTTGGCGACGGGCAAAGCTCTGAGCCAGGTGCAGGGCGTTGTGTGCTCCGTGGGGGGTGATGGGGGCAAAATGTACCGTGCCACCGGGCCGCAGTTGCGCCAGTCGCGACGCATCCAGCGACAGGGCCGAGCCAATTTTTGGATAACCGCCGATGGTCTGGCGATCATTCAACAGGACTATGGGCTGGCCATCGGCGGGCACCTGAATGGCGCCAAAGCAGATACCCTCTGACAGGATACCCTCGATCGCACATTTGATAGCCGGACCCTCCAGGCGGTAGCCCATACGATCGCAGCGATCGGACACTGTGTAGGCGTGGCTAAAAAAACGACGCTGTTGCAGACGACTGAAGTGGTGCTGTTGGTAACCGGGGATGACACGCACTGTTATCCTATCCTGGTAGTGGGGCCGCTGCTCGGCGGCGAGGCGGTAGCGCCTGCGTTTGCGCACTACAGCGCAGGGCAGATGATCGCCGGCGTGCAGTTTGTCGCCGCGTAAACCGCCGATGTTCTCTCGCATTACGGTGGCGGTGCTGCCAAAACTGGGCTGCACAGTAAATCCGTCGGCCACACCCAGATAGGAGCGGCAGCCATTCTCGGCAAAATCCAGGCTGATGGTGTCTCCGGCCGCAACCGCAAGTACTGTCCATAGCGGCTGTTCTTCGCCATTGATACGCAAGGGCATGTCGGCGCCGGTAACGCAAATAAATGTATCGTTCTCTGCTTGCAGCGTCATGCCTCCAAAACTGACCTCAATGGTGGTGCTGCCTTCGGGGTTGCCGAGCAAGCGGTTGCAGTAGTAAAAAGCTTCGCGATCCAAGGGGCCACCGTTGGTGAGCCCGATGTGCTGTCGGCCTCGCCTGCCGCTATCCTGCAGCATACTCAGTATGCCCGGTTGTACAATTTTGAAACTCACGCCAGATCGCCTCCCAGCGCCACAAAGCGTTCACGGCTGATCGGCTCGAAGCGTACCCGGTCGCCCACTGTGACGGGCATGGTGGGTTCGGTATCCGGGTCGAACATTCGCACCGGGCAGCGGCCGATAAGGTTCCAGCCTCCCGGTGACACCGCCGGGTACACGGCGGTTTGTCGATCGGCGATGGCCACTGCGCCACGGGGGACTTTTTGCCTGGGCGTGGTCAGACGCGGTGCGGCGATGCGTTCGTCCACCTGTCCCAAATAGGCGAAACCGGGGGCGAAGCCGATAGCGTAAACCCGGTACTCGGTGCCTGTGTGCAGGGCGATGACCTCCGCGGTGGACAGGCCTGCACGCTGCGCCAGCGACTCCAGATCTTCACCTACCTCGGCAGCGTAGTACACAGGTAGCACGACGGTACGGCCCTCGGTACCGGATCTCGTTTGCAAGGCAGCTACGGCCGTGCGCACGCGATGGGCAACACTCAGGTGATCTGTGTGCATGGCGTCATAGATGATTAACAGTGAGGCGTAAGATGGCACCAGATCCACCAGATCCGCGCCAAGGGCCGGTTTGATGGCCTCTGCCGCTGCCTGCACGCGGGCGGATACCTCGGGGCTGGTTTCCTCCCCCAGATACAACATTATCGCATCTTCGCCGGCCGAATGAAGTTCCACGGTGCTTCAGCTCCCGTCCACCAGGGCGCGGATGGCCCGTATGGCCTGTACCCCTTCGAGATTGTCGCCGTGCACGCAGAGGGTATCTGCCTGCAATTCAATGATATTGCCGCTCACAGTGGTTATCGTATTATCGCGCTGTAACTGGTGTACCTGTGCCAACATATGTTCCCGGTCGTGGACGGCGCCCGGTTTGGTTCGCGACAGCAGCTTGCCGTCGTCGTCGTAGCAGCGATCAGCAAAGGCCTCGAACATCAGTCCCACGCCAAAGTTATCCGCTTCGGTACGGTGACTATCGGTCTCCGGGGTGGCCTGTAACATCAGTGCCAGTGGGCGGTGATAACTGGCCACCGCCTGCATGATGGCGGCGCGTACTTCGCTCTTGGCCATCATGTCGTTATACAAGGCGCCGTGAGGTTTGATGTAGTCCAGAGCCAGTCCCTGAGTGCTGGCCATACCCTCCAGGGCAGCCACCTGGTAGTGCAGGTTGGCGATGATTTCGTCGGCGCTGAGGTTCATGGGGCGACGGCCGAAGCCGACCAGGTCGGGGTAGGCGGGGTGGGCGCCGACATTCACTCCGTGTTCGGCGGCCAGGGCCAGGGTCTTGCGTATGGTCAGGGGGTCGCCGCCGTGGAAACCACAGGCGATATTGGCCTGGTCGATATGGGGCATCACCTCAGCGTCCAGACCCATGGTCCAGCTGCCGTAGCTCTCGCCCAGATCACAGTTGAGTAACATAGTTTTCCTTAGAGCCAACTCAAATAGTTCTTACATGACAGCCAGTTGGCTGTTGCGTAAATCCGTCACCAGCATACACCCGGGGCTATGGGTAATGGCAAAGGGTGGCCTGGCCGCTTCCAGGGCAACCTGCGGGGTTACGCCACAGGCCCAGAATACGGGCATTTCACCTTCTTCGATACTAACCGCATCGCCGTAATCCGGCAGGGCCAGATCACTGATGCCAATGAGTCCGGGGTCACCCAGGTGCACCGGTGCCCCGTGTACCGAGGGAAAGCGTGTGCATATCTGCACCGCGCGTATGGCGTCGGCCGCCTTGAAGGGGCGCATACTGACCACCATTTTGCCGACAAAAGGCCCGGCGCTTGTGCAGTCGATGTTGGTGCGGTACATGGGGACGTTCACGCCCGCGGTAACATTGCGCACTTCCAGGCCGTCGGCCAATAGCGCCTCCTCGAAGGAGAATGAGCAACCCAGGGCGAAAGTTACCAGATCGTCGCGCCACAAGTTGGTGATATCGGGTATTTCTTCTGTCATTTCGCCGTCGCGAAAAACGCGGTAGCTTGGCACGTCGGTGCGGATGTCCATATCCCCCAAAAGTGGTAGCGCCGGATTGCCGGGCTCGCCGGCCCCGATCAATGGGCAGGGTTTGGGGTTGAGCTGGCAAAAGCGCAGGAAGTCGTTGGCCCAGTCGGCGCTCAGGATCACGATATTGCATTGTACGAAGCCGGGTGCGAAGCCGGAGGTGTCGCCTGTGTGCTCGCCGGCGCGGACCTTCTGGCGCAGTGCGAGTGGAGAAAGTGCGCTGTTCATCGTGGTTCCTTGGTGGTCGGTACAAACCTGTCGCCCGAGAATATCAAATATAACCACCCGGCCGCGATATTAAATCCTGATTCTTAGTTTGGCACGGGGTCAGAAATCTGGATAATAGCGGCTCTTTTGTGAACAAGGTGTACCGATGCTCGACCAGCTGCTCCATGTCATCACGCCACAGGCCTTAGGGCAAGACCGCTTCAGGGGTGACAATATGCATCCTGAGACCATCCGTGTGTACGGTGGGCAAGTGCTGGCGCAGGCGATCAGCGCCGCGGTGGCGACCGTGGATGTCGATCGCGGCATACACTCCCAGCACGCCTACTTCCTGCGTCCGGGCGACCCCACCCGGCCTATCGACTATGAGGTGGAGCGGGCCAGGGATGGATTCAGTTTCAGTTCGCGGCGGGTGGTGGCCCTGCAGAGGGGTAAGCCCATCCTGGTCAGCACCCTGTCCTTCCAGCAAGCCGCCACGGGTGATGATTATCAACCCGATATGCCCCGGGTGCCGCCTCCGGAGGCGCTGTCCAGTGAGCGACAGTTAGGCCTGGAGGCGGGCAATCTGGATGAAAGTTTTATGATTACCACAGGGGAGGATCTGGATATCCGGGTAGTGGAACCGGTGGATTGGGACAACCCGGTATCGCGCGAGCCTGTGTTGCGGATCTGGATGAAGACAATGAGGCCGGTTCCCGATGCGCGTGGCCTGCACCAGGCCCTGCTGGCCTACCTGTCCGATGCCTTTCTCATGGATGTTTGTCTGATAACCCACGGGCGACATTATGTAAATTCGAACCTGCAGGTAGCCAGCCTGGATCACGCCCTGTGGTTTCATGAGGATTTTCGCGCTGATGAATGGCTGCTGCATACGGTGGCAGCCGAGCGCATTGGCGGGGGGCGGGGACTGGCCCGGGGCAGTTTCTACACCCGCGAAGGCCGCCTGGTGGCGACCACCATGCAACAGGGCCTTATGCGCTTTCGCTGAAGCCCTGTCACTTTACCCGTCATAATTCTATAGTGTCCACTGGATACGCATAAACAGGAAGGAATACAGCATGCCACACCCCAGTATCACCGCCGAGACCTACCCGCACAAAGCCGCTATCATCATGGGAGAATCGGGTGAAATCGTCACCTACAAGCAACTGGATGAACGCTCCAACCAGGGCGCTCAACTGTTCCGCTCCCTGGGCCTGAAGAGTGGCGACCATATCGGCATGATGATGGAAAACAACCGGGAATTCCTGGAGATCGTCTGGGCGGGCCAGCGTTCCGGCCTGATTTTCACGCCGCTCAGCGCTCACATGAGTAAAGAGGAGACCGCTTATATTCTGCAAAACTGTGGTGCGAAGTTGTTTATCGGTTCACTCAAACTGGCGGGTGTCGCCGAGCAGGTATTGTCGGAGGCCACCGGTGTGGAGCATTTTTACATGGTGGGTGGCATCAAGCCCGGCTTTGAATCCTGGGAGGAGGCCACGGATGCGCAGCCAACGACCCGCATAGACGATGAGAGTAACGGTGTGCCGATGGTGTATTCCTCGGGCACTACCGGGCAGCCCAAGGGTGTTTTTGTGCCGCCGGCCAGTACCGATGTGAATACCCCGCCCCCCCTGGTGGACTCCATGGGTGCCGCTTTTGGCTTCAGTGACGAGACGGTGTACCTGTCGCCGGCGCCCCTGTACCACGCGGCGCCCCTGCACTACAACATGATGGTTACCTACCAGGGCGGCACCACGGTAGTGATGGAGCAGTTCGCCCCGGAGCAGGCCCTCAAGCTTATTGAGGAGCATCGGGTGACCCACAGCCAGTGGGTGCCCATTATGTTTATCCGTATGCTGAAGTTGCCCCGGGAAGTGCGCGACGCTTACGATGTGAGTTCCATGCAGTTTGCCATCCACGCCACTGCGCCATGCCCGGTGGAGATCAAGGAGAGAATGATCAAGTGGTGGGGCGAGGTGATCGTCGAGTACTACACCGCCAGTGAGGGCATTGGTGTCACCATCATCGACTCCGCCAGCTGGCTGACACACAAGGGCTCGGTGGGCCCCGTCCTGGTCGGTGAAATACACATCGTGGACGACGACGGCAATGAAGTGCCCCAGGGTGAGACAGGGACCATTTACTTCGGCGGAGAACAGGCTGCATTCAAGTACCACGGCGAGCCGGAAAAGACTGCAGGCGCCTATAACGACAAGGGCTGGGCCACCACCGGCGATGTGGGCTATGTGGATGAGGAGGGGTTTGTGTACCTCACCGATCGCAAGAACTTCATGATCATCAGTGACGGGGTGAATATCTATCCCCAGGAGATCGAGAATATCCTGACAAGCCACGACAAAGTGGCCGATGTCGCCGTGTTCGGGGTCCCCCATGAGGAGTTCGGGGAGCAGGTGAAGGTCGTGGTGCAGCCCATGAACTGGGCTGATGCCACCGACGAGACGGCCATCGAGATCATGGAATGGCTGCGCGAGCGCATCTCCCATATCAAGATGCCCCGTTCGCTGGATTTTCACCCCGAGCTACCGCGTATGGACGATGGCAAGCTGTACAAGCGGCGCCTGATGGAGGAATACCGGGGTGGGGCCCGCGGTGATGAAGGCCCGGGGTCGGAGGAGGAGGGCCCTGAAGACAAACAATAGGACACTACATAATGTCTAGTTAGGGGGGTTCGCCACATGGGCTGTTAGCGCTTGCTCAGCTGCCGTGGTCTTACGTCTGGCCCGCGCGCTGAAGGGCAGGTATAGCGTAGGCAGTACGAACAGCGTAAACAGGGTGCCAACCAGCATGCCGGTGGTGATCATCAGGCCGATACTGTAGCGGCTGTTGGCGCCGGCGCCGGTGGCGACGACCAGTGGCCAGACCCCCAGTACAGTGGCGAAAGTCGTCATCAGAATGGGGCGCAGCCGCAGGGTTGCCGCCTGCAATACCGCCGCCTTGCGATCCATTCCCTCCCGGGTCAACTGATTGGCGAAATCCACGATCAGGATGCCGTGCTTGCTGATCAGGCCGATCAGGGTTAACAGACCCACCTGGGTATAGATATTGATAGTGGCGAAACCCAGGGCAATAGGTACCATCGCCCCGAACACGGACAGCGGCACGGAAACCAGTACCACCAGTGGGTCCCGGAAACTGTTGTACTGCGCGGACAACACCAGAAAGATGAGAATCAGCGACAGGCCGAATAGTACCGGAAAGGAAGCGGATTCCTGGACGAAGCGCCGCGAGCCACCGGTGTAGCCTTCGCGGAACCCTGTTGGCGCGATTTCATACAACTTGTCACGTAGGAATGCCAGCCCGGTGCCGAGACTGTTTGGCGGCGCCATGATGCCCTTGATGGTGGTGCTGTTGAGTTGCTGGTACTGGGCCAGTTCGTTGGGTTCCACGCGCAATTCCAGCGAAATAACCGCAGACAGGGGTACCAGTTCATCACTGGCCGTGCGCAGGTAGTATTTTTCCAGCTCCTGCCTGGTCAGGCGAAAACCGCGTCCGGCCTGGGGGATAACCTTGTAGCTGCGTCCCTCCAGGTTAAAGCGGTTCAGCTCGTCCTCACCGAGCATGATCGATAGTGTCTCGCCAATGTCCCGCATGGAAATGCCCAGGCGCGCGGCCCGTTCCCGGTCGATATTGACGGCTGTTTCCGGTCGGTTGAAGTCCAGAGTCTGGGTGACGAAAGTGAACAGGCCCGATTCGCGGGCGGCCTGCAGCAACTCGTCGCCAACACGCATGACTTCCTCATAGTCTGCGGTAGAGGCGACCACAAAATTTACCGGAAGGCCAGCATCCGACCCCGGCAGGGACGGGATGCCAAAGGTGAACAATTCCATCCCGGCCACGCGGCCTAATTTTTGCTGGAATTCCGCCTGGACCTGTTGCTGGCTGCGCTGCCGTTCATCCCAGGGGACCATGTTTATGCCGCCAAGGTTAAGATGGGGCCAGATCACTTGCCAGGAATGGCTGAATTCAGGAATATCTTTCCATATCTGCAACACCTCCTTGAGGAAGTAATCGTTGTAGTCGAGGTTGGCATAGCGCGGCGAGGTGCCGGTGACATAGAGCCCTCCGGTATCTTCCTCCGGCGCCAATTCCTGCTGGCCCAGAGAGAACAGTAGTGGCAGGCTGGCGAGAATGCAGGCCGCGAACAGCAGCACTGCCCCCCGATTAGCCAGGCAGGCCGACAGCAGCCTTCGGTAGCGATTAATCAAAAACTCGAAGCGCGTATCGAGCCAGTTCGCGAAGCGGCCCTGGTGTTCACTGTCTTTTAAGACCCGGGAGCACATCATGGGGCTGAGGGTCAGGGCGACAATGCCCGAGACGACCACAGCACCGGCCAGGGTCAGAGCGAACTCGCTGAACAGGGCGCCGGTCAGCCCGCCGATAAAGGCAATGGGGGCGTAGACCGCGGCCAAGGTCAGTGTCATGGTCACGACCGGCAGGGCGACCTCACGGGCGCCGAGCAGTGCAGCTGCGCGCGGTGAGGCGCCGTGCTCTATATGCCTGTGCACGTTCTCTACCACCACGATGGCATCGTCTACCACCAGCCCGATGGCGATCACCATGGCCAGCAGGGTCAGCAGGTTGAGGGAGAAACCCATCACCAGGATCAGAAAAACCACACCGATCAGTGACAGGGGAATAACGATCAGGGGTATTAACACGACGCGCAGAGACCCCAGGAACAGGTAGATAACCAGGATGACAATCAGAGCCGCTTCCAGCAGGGTGGTGACGACTTCCTTCAGCGCCGCATCGATAACGGTGCTGCTATCCCAGTCCATCAATACCTCCATGTCGGCGGGCAGGACGGACTTAATGACTGGCATCGCGTCGTGAACCGCCTTGGATACTTCCAGTGGGTTGGCATCCGGTGTCGGTGTGATAGACATGAATACGGTCTCGTGTCCGCTGGACAGGGCTTTGATCTGGGTACTTTCAGCGGCCAGTGCTACCTCTGCCACATCGCCGAGGCGCACACGTTTTTCCCCGACCTGGCGTACCACCAGGTTTTTGAATTCCTCGGGGAACTGCATATCGGTACGAGCATCCACCGTGGATTGCACCAGGGCCCCCTCTGTCGAACCCGCGGTAGCGATGTAATTGTCCCGCCGTACGGCGGCACTGATGTCCGTGGCGGTAACACCAAAAGCCGCCATACGCACCGGGTCCAGCCAGATTCGCATGGCCAGGTGGTGGCCGAAAATACTGACACTGCCGACGCCCTCCAGGGTGGCGAGTTCCGGTTGCACCGTGCGCATCAGGTAATCGGTGATCTGGTAGGGCGTCATCTGGTCGCTGAAGAAGCCCAGGTACATCATGGCATCAGCGCCGGTGGCGGTTCTTATGACCGGGTCGTTGATCTCCCGGGGGAGGTCTCCCCTGGCCTGATTGACCTTGGCGATGACTTCAGACAATACGGCGCTGGTGTCCTCTCCCAGCCGCACATGGACCTCGATGCTGGACTTGCCGGGGTTGCTGTCGGAGGTCATGTATTCGATGCCCCGGGCTCCGGCGATACTGATTTGCAGGGGGGTGGTCACAAAACCCTGTACGGTGCGCCCACTGGCTCCGCGGTAGGTTGTATCAACGTAGATGACGCTGCGTTCCAGCTCCGGGAATTCGCGCAGGCTTACCCGAAACAGGGACGCGCAGCCCAGCAGCAGTAACAGGCTGCTGACTACCAGGGCCAGCACCGGGCGCTTGATAAATGTGTCGGTGAATGACACTAGAACTTCACCGACTCGTCGATGACAACGCGGGCACCGCGGCGCAGTTTGTTTTGCCCCGCGGTGACGACTCGTTCGCCGCCGTGCAAGCCGTCAATGATGGCGATCTTCCCGCCCCGGGAATCACCAGTTTGCACCACGCGTGGTTGCACCTGTAACTCACCGTCGCTCTCTTGTATAACATATATAATATTGCCGTGTAGCGAGTAGGAGACTGCGGTCTCCGGTACGGCGACCATCGTTATCGGGTTGCCCAGATCTACGATCAATCGGGCGAACATGCCCGGGAGCAGGCCGTCACTGTCGTCCATAGTGGCTCGCAACATGAGGTTGCGTGTGTTCGCGTCGACCCTGGCGTCCAGTGCCCGCAGGGTGGCGCGGAACTCCCGCCCGGGGAAGGCGGCTGTGTACACGGCGATACTCAGACCCTTGCGCAGCTGCGGGAAGTGCCTGGCGGGAACGGCAAAATCGATCTCCAACTCACCGAGGTCCTGTAGCGTTGTGATCGGTGTGCCGGATTCAATGTAATCGCCGACCTTCACTTGAATGATGCCAACGGTTCCCTTGAAAGGAGCGACGATGCGCTTGTTGGCGAGACGGGCTTCTGTCTCCGCCAGTTGTGCGATCGCGCTGTCCAGGTTGGCCTGGGAACGGTCGTACTGACTCTGTGGAATGGATTTCTTTTTTACCAGGCTGGCGTCCCTTTTGTACAACAATCGGGCCAATCAGATTGGCCTCTTGCCGCTTGCGACTGGCCTGTTCCACGCTGTCGTTGAGGGTTAGCAACAGCTGTCCGGCCTGGACCTCCGCGCCGGAGGGCACACGGATAGCGATGATCTCACCGCTGGTTTCCGCGCTTAGTTCCGCGCCCCGGGTCGCGCGGATCGTGCCTACAGCGTCCAGCTGCGACGGCCAGGTCTCGGTATGTGCCGTGGTCGCCGCAATTGTGATCGGAGGTGGGGTGAAGGCCTGCCCGGCCCGACCGGCGGACTGCTTGAAGAGGTAGCCGAATATGCTACCAAATATCAATAGCAGGAACAGGGCGACGATTAAATAAGCGCGCAAAAAGAAAACCTCCTTGTTTGATCCGGATTATATGACAGGTATTGCCGCACTGGAATCGCAAATTTCCTCAACTCGCGCAGAGTCTAGTGTACCTTGCCTCCCATAATGTAGCATGTAGACCGTAGTACACCCCAATTAGCCTGAATGGGAGGTGTATCATAAATTTCGGTTAAATTTCGAGCACCCCTTGGTGGAGATCAAAGCGACAAGTGTTCACCGCTAACAAACTGGTGGGCGTCATAGCTTGTTTGGACTACACTGGTGCTCCAACCACCTGATAATCCAGGGTAGGCAAGCCCACAAGAGGGAAATTCGTGAGAAACTCACGCAAACTCAAGAAACTTGAGAAGCAGATGAACAAGCACACCAGCTACGAGGCGTGGTGTGAAGCGGCGATTGAGCACGATGAGTTGTCGGGGCAGAAGCGCTGGCGAGAGGTAGATCATACCAGCCAGTACGACTATGCCCAGATTCGCCTGCGTCTGGACAGGCTGCGCAGCCTGCGGGCGCGCCACGACTACCACGGCCTGCTGTTTACACTGAACGAGGGTATTCACGGCAACATGGGGGGGATGGGCCGCAGCACCCTCTACCGCCGCGCCAAGTTTGGCACCAAAAAACTTATCGAGCAATATATTGACGAGATCGACGATTCCCTGCGTTTTCTGGCGGAGTTGGAAAGCGATGACATCAATGTGCAGGAAAAACTCGATTTCTTCTATCGCGCCAATGTCTGTTATGGCCGCTCTGCCCTGATGTTAAGCGGTGGCGGCGTATTGGGCTTTTATCACCTGGGAGTAGTGAGGGCTTTGCTGGACGAGGGTTTGTTGCCGAAGGTGATTTCCGGCTCCAGTGCGGGCGCCCTGGTGGCCGGCGTGGTAGGAACCCACACCGACGAGGAGCTGCAACACTTCTACGATCCCGCCAATGTATTGTTCGAGGCGGAGCGGGAGGCCAGCGCCTTTTCCCGCATGTTTTTTGGCGTTAACCCACAGATCGACGTGGGTGACCTGGATAAGTTGATAGGTCGGATGGTGCTGGATTTGACCTTCCAGGAAGCCTACGAGAAAACCGGTCGGCAGATCAGCATCTCGGTGGCGCCGGCGGAGCCGCACCAGCGCTCCCGCCTGTTGAATGCCATCACCTCACCCAACGTATATGTGCGCTATGCGGTGAAGGCATCCTGCGCGGTGCCCGGTGTTTTTCCGCCAGTCACGCTGATGGCCAAGAACGTGCACGGAGAAGCCCAGCCCTACCTGCCCACCCGCAAGTGGGTGGACGGCTCCATTGCAGACGATCTGCCCGCCAAGCGCTTACAGCGTCTGTACAGCACCAATCACTATATCGTGAGTATGGTCAACCCCATCGCCATTCCGTTTCTGAAAAGGGAGGGAGAACGCAGTGTCCTGAGTGCCGCGTTGGGGAGCCTGGGTATCGGCATGGGGCGTGAACTCCTTAACTTCTATCGGGGCATGGTGCAAAAACAGTGGGATACATGGCCACGTTTCAATATGCTGATGAGCAGCATCCACGCCCTGATGGATCAGGACTATAGCGGTGATATCAACATTGTACCGAGTTTTAGCTGGTACAATCCCGCTAAAATTCTATCACACCTGTCTGAGCAGGACCTGATGGAATTGATGAAAGGGGGTGAGCACTCCACCTATCCCAATATAGAAGCGATCCGCATCTGTACCCAGATTGGCCGTACCATGGAGAATATTCTGCACCGCTTCGAGTATGGCGATCTGCGACCGGATGCATCCAAGTATCACCGTACGCGCTCATCTCGCCGTCGGCCCTCGCCCACCCGGGTAGATCGCGAGGCCCAACGGGAGTTGCGCGTGCACTTGGATAAACCAAAAAAACCGGCGGGCAAGTCCAAGTCAGCCGCGACGCGCAAGCAAGCTCCAAAGCGCAAGAAGACCGCCGCGCGCAGCAAGGCGGCCCCCAAAGCGCCGGCGTAACCTGTCCACTGAGGCCCTGAGTAAGTGCCGTTCGGGTAACCCTTTTCTCTGGAGGTTTTACACGGGGTTACTGCATGGCAGTTGAACCGGGCGGGACGTCAGTCGATCAAATGTATCGCCATATCGGCCAAATGGCCCACCATGTCGTCACTGGTATCAGCTTGGGCACTGGATGCCGTACCTATCTGCGCGCGCTTTACAATACCCTGTAGTATCGCCGCCAGGCGAAACAGCGAAAAAATCATGTAGAAATTCCAGTTATCGATACCGTCGCGACCCGTGCGCTCACAGTAACGGGCGATGTATTGTTCATCCGTGGGAATGCCCAGGGAGTGGCGGTCGACCCCCTCCAGGCCCTTGATGTGACCTTCCTGCGGCAGCATCCAGGCCGTGCACTGGTTGGCCAGGTCAGCCAGGGGGTGGCCCAGGGTGGACAGTTCCCAGTCCAGCAGCGCGATGACCCGGGGTTGTGTGGGATGAAACATCATATTGTCCAGCCGGTAGTCGCCGTGTACCAGGCTGACCACGCCGTCATCTGCGGGCATATTGACCGATAGCCAGGTCATCAGGGTTTCCATGGTGGCGATGTGCTGGGTCTCCGATGCCTTGTACTGCTTGCTCCAGCGGCTCAACTGACGCTCGAAATAGTTGCCTGGCCGACCAAAATCGGCCAGGCCCACTGTGTCCACATCCACATTGTGCAGTGCCGCCATGGTCTGGTTCATGGCGTCGTAGAAGGCGCCGCGCTCCTGGTTGTCGTTGGCTTCCGGCAACAGCGGGTTCCACAGTATGCGTCCTTCCATATACTCCATGACATAAAATATGGAACCAATGACAGTTTCGTCCTCACACAGGACATAGGTTCCCGGTACCGGTACATCGGTATCGCGCAGAGCGCTGATGACGCGAAATTCCCGGTCGACCGCATGGGCTGATTTAAGTAATTCACCCGGTGGCTTACGGCGCAGGACGTAGGTCTGATCGCCCGCGGTCAGTTTGAAGGTCGGGTTGGACTGGCCACCGGCGAACTTCTCAGCGCTCACCGGGCCACTAAAATCGGGGATGTGATCGACCAGGTAGTCGCTGAGTATATTGGTGTCGAGTAGCTGTGTGGTCATATCGTTTTCTTTTCTGTGACTGGCAAGGCCTGTGAGCCGTGCCAGAGTCTGTGCTGTGGGAGGGTGCGGAACAATGACTGTTCGCAACAAATAAATTACACCACACCGTGGCGAAAATATTTGAGCCGGGCAGAGGAGGGCGCTATGCTGCCCGTCGGGCGTTACCAGCGTAGCAGAGTGCGAGCTGTGTGCCAAGTACGCCTGGTCGTATAGTCAATTCGACACAACCGGGCAACAGGGATTCACAGTCGTGGTAGAGCCTATAGGGGACTTGCAGCAGCGCCAGGTAGCGCAGATGAACGAGCATTTCATCTGCCAGGCGGAGAGTATTTTTGGCCGGAAATTTGACCGGGTGCCGGTACTGTTTGACCTGCGCGGCCGGGCGGCGGGTATGTTCAAGGTGGTTGGGCGCAGGCGCTGCATCCGTTACAACCCGTGGATCTTCGGCAAGTACTTTGATGAAAACCTGCGCGACACAGTACCCCACGAGGTGGCGCACTTCATTGTGCACGAGGCTTACGGTCGCCGCTCAGTCAAGCCTCACGGCCAACAGTGGCAGGCGTTGATGGCTCGCTTTGGTGCCGACGCTGGCGTGACCTTCAACCTGGACCTGGCGGGCATTCCCCAGCGCCGTCAAAAAAACCACCCCTACCATTGTGGTTGTCGCGGTTACGAAGTATCGACCACCAGACACAATCGGATACTGCGCGGAGCGGCGCGCTATCACTGCCGCTACTGCGACGGCCAGTTGATCTACGCCCCTTAGTTTTCCATACCCAGTTCAACGCCGCTGAACATATTGGCCTTGTCGTCCAGGTCGGCTTTTTCGACCACTGCCCGGTCGGCGGGCAGCTGTGCCTCGTTGACCAGATAACCTTTCACGGCGACAGCGCGCTGCTGCGCCAAATCCATCATGCGGGTGTCGCTTACCTCGATGTTTTGTGCCACCTGCTGGTACATTTCATGCGAAGACAAATCGGCAGATTGTCCGCTACTGGCCGGCAGTGACTCGTAGCGCGCCCCGATAGCCTTTTCCCATGCGGGACCCTTGCTGTCGAGTTCTTCCGGGGGCAACCCCCCCGCTACCAGTTGCTCTTGCAGGGTGACTTTTTGCAGACTTTCTCGATCGGCGGGGATATTGAGGCGGCCGGTGAGTACCACCGTCAGTTCCGGGCGCTGGGTGAGAGCGCTGGTGAGCTGACCCAGTTTGGCTTTGCTCGCTTCATCCAGTTGCGCCGAGCCTGAGGCGAAAGTCATGCGTTGCAGGTCTTCTTCGCTGCCTACCAGGTTGGCCAACAGGCTGAAAGGCGCCGTCACGGCCTTGGTCAGGATGTTGACAAAGGCTTTGAATATAACGCTGCCCACATTGAATTGTGGATCATCGACATTACCGCTTACCGGTACTTGCAAGTCGATAACGCCGTTGGCGTCAGTCAGCAATGCCAGACCCAGCTTCAACGGGATATCAGCGGCCTGGTCACTGTCGACTTTATCGCCCAGCTTTAACTGGTCGATCAGCACCCTGTTGTCGCCCACCAGTTGATTATTCTGCAACGCATACTGCAAATGCAGGGTGAGCAAACCGCGATCGATGGCATAACCGGCATAGGTGCTGGAGTAGGGTGTTAGCAGGGCCAGGTCGACGCCGTCGAAGGTGAGGCTCAGGTCCAGCGCGGGCGGCGTGCTGAAAGCCTGGGCGCTACCCTTCAGTGCCACTGGCGCGTAGCCGTCCACCGAGCCTTTTATATCCACTGTTGCCACTGTCCCCGGCTCCGTGGCGATGCCGAGCACTTCACCGTTGAGATCGCCGATTACTGTGCGAAAATTAATAGGCAGTGACTGGTCCATAAAATCGACAGCACTGTCGGTGATAAATATGCCCGGAATGCTGACGGTCCAGGGCTTGTCCAGGGACAAATCCTCGGCAATTTCCGCCGCTCTTTCACCCACTTCTTCCCGCCATATGTTCTGGGCGTTGATGGAGCCATCCTCCGCAATGTGTATGCGGCCGGAGAATTTGTGGATCGACAATTTTTTCATGGCGACGCTGTGCTGCTCAAGGTTGATTTCGAGCACTTCCCAGCGCACCGAATCCCAGCTGGTAAGGGAGGTTTCCTCTTCTTCCATCTTGCCGGAAAAGTCAGTGACCGCACCGCTGAGGTGCACCGTGGTGGGTGCGTAGCCAGCCAGCGCCACTTCCCCGTCGACCTGCACCTGGCCTCCGGTCAACTGCGCCTTGAGCGCGGTTGGCAGGTTGGGGTTGAACCAGATCAGCGGCAGCCCCTCCAGTTTATAACCGATGCTGCCGTCGCCATTGGCCAGTGCCAGGACACCGTCAATGGCGATTTTTGCCTGCTGGTTCGCCACAATGTTCAGGGACAGCGGACTGTCGCCGGACAGAGGCCATGTAACGTCATCAACAGTGGCTTCAAAGGGGGCCACCTCCAGCACAGGAGGGTCGGTAAATTCAGAGCGCCAGCGCAGGCTGCTGTTCTGTAAGCGGGTAGTTTTGATTTCGGCTGTCCAGCCACTGTCACTATCTTCCTCTTGTGCTGTGGGTTTTGGTTCTTCCTCCTCTTGCCCGGCTGGATCAGCGGAGGTTTTCACAGCGAACAGTTCCGCCAGGCTGACTCTGGCGCCTTCACTCCAGCCGGCCAATGCCAGACCGTCCACGGTGACCGAATCGATGGTGGCGTGTTGCGCCTTGCTGTCCACTGTGACCCCACCGATAGTGAAACCCTGCAGTTCCAGTGCGGTATCGCGCAACTCTACAGTTGTTTTTGGCGCTATGTCGATCGCAGACAAATTTAAACGGGCGTCGGTGAGTCCATAGGTGAATGCGTCATTCCAATCCAACTGATACCGGGCCTCGGCGTTGAGGCGGCCGTTCTTCAACTCGAATTGAACCCACGGTTCAGCGAAGCGCCACCCAGTAGTAAGATCCAGGTTTTTCAACACCAGGTGACCCTTGCTGTAGGCATTGGGGACGGATATTTCACCCTTCCAGTGCAGGCTCCCACCGGCTTCACCATAGACATCGATGCTGTAAGGCCTGCCTTCCTCAAGGACTGTAGACAGATCCAGAACACGAATGGCCAGGCCGTCCCAGTGGGTGCTGTAGGGCGTCTCCCGGGACTCGTCTGTGATTATTATTGTCTGCGACTGGAAATCGAAGTCATGTATGGTCAGGCCGGGAATGCCGCCACCGGTATCTTCGGCGGCAGGTTCATCCGGCTCGTCGCTGATCATATCCGAGAAATTGAACTTGTCCTCAGGCAGGCGTATGACGTGGACGTAAAGTCCCTGAACCTTTACCTCGTCCAATACCCAGCCTTCTGCCCACAGACTCTCCAACGACAGGTTGACGACGGCCTTATCCACCGCGAAGAAGCGCTCGCCCCCGAGCTCCGGTAGTTCCGCCTGGCGGACCTCCAGGGCGAGTGTGAAGGGGTTGAACAGCACCATCTCGGTGTGCAACTGCCTGCCAAAAGTCTGCTGTACAATCCGCGAGGGCAGGAAATTGAGGGCCGGCGTGATAACCAGGACAACGATGGCGAGATAGACAATATAGAATATCGCCAGGGTACGCATGATGGTTCGCATTAAAATATCCTTATAGCTTCACTTCCTGCGGTTAATATAGTCCATCGAATGTGATGGTCAAGCGCATTGAACGTCGCCGCGATGTTAGCTGCACCTGCACCCGGGAGTTTCTTGTCTTGCAAAGGCGTGGGGTTCCAACTGAGCATGGCAAAAAAAATGTCCGGGTGCAGCCCGACGTACCCACGTCCGCCTTAAGAAAGTGCCGCGCTGGTCGAAATGGCGGCTCACAGCCCTTTCCTATAGGTATACGGCGTCACCCCCGTCCAGCCCTTGAAGGCCCGGATAAAGGCGCTGGACTCCGAAAAACCGGCACGGTAGGCAATTTCCTCAATACTCAGCCCCTGCTTGCCCAGGAAATGCAGTGCCGTATCACGGCGCACCTGGTTCTTGATCTCCTTGAATGTGGTGCCTTCGGACGACAGGCGCCTGCGCAGTGTTTGGGGGTGAACCTCCAGTTTTGCCGCTACATCGTTCAGCTCGGGCATATCTCCGAGTTTGCGCCACACGATATCCCGTACACGGGAGGTCCAGCTGTTGCTGGCGTAGTCCTGGGTGAGCATGATCAGCACCGGGTGGCGCAGGAAATGGCGCAGGGATGTATCGTTCTGGGTAACCCGTTTGTCCAGCAGAGCCCTGGATAGAACCAATTGCGATTGTGGTCGCTCAAACTCCACGGGGTTGGCCAGGAACATGTGACGGTAATCGATAGGTTGCGCCAGGGGTGCGTAGTTCAGCTCTACTATCTGGATAGGCAGGTGTTCCTGCACCAGCCAGCTGGCGAAGCGATGGGCATTGAATAACACCATCTCGCTCAGGTAGGGGACTGAATCGATATTATCGTCCAGTTGTATCAGGCGAATACGGGCCTGCTCTCCCTCTTCTTCCAGGCAGGGGTGTATGCCGAATTCAAAGAGTTGGTAGAAGCGACAATAGCGGCTAAGGGCCTGTCCCAGGGTTTCGCAGCCAATCACCGCGTGGCACATCATGGTCCAGCAGCCGACCGGCATGCGCCGGGTAGCATAACCCAGTGCCTCGTCCCCCATCGCCAGCATGGTACTGACCTGCAGGTCAGCGTAGCGCTCGATGGAGATGCGGGCATTGTCCTCCAGCAGCAGGCGCGGAGAAATGCGGTTCTTGCGCAACAGGCTAACCGGGTCCAGTCCGTGGGCTACGGCATTCTTCAGCACCGCCCTGGCGAAATAGACGGAGATTGACAGATCGTACATTGCTCCCTCAGACCCGGCTGGCGGCGGTGCTGAGATGAACGGGCTTGTTTTCCACTGAGGCAACGCGGTTGCGCCCGCCCCGTTTGGCCAGGTACATGGCCCGGTCTGCTTCCTGGCTCAATTTGTTCAAATCGACTTCACCCATGGCGCCGGCAACACCCAGACTTACGGTGACCGGGATACGCTGGTGGTCTACCACTAAAGGTCGTTCACCTATGGCCAGGCGGATGCGCTCGGCCAGTGTCCTCGCCGCATCCAGGCTGGTGGCTGGCAGCACCAGCAGGTACTCCTCACCCCCGGTGCGGGCCACCACATCACTGGTACGAGTCGTCTGCCGCAGAATTTCTGCCACCTGGCGTATGACCTGATCTCCCGTGTTGTGACCGAAGCTATCATTTACCTTCTTGAAGTGGTCTATATCCACCATGATGGCCGCGGTGGGGAGCCCCTGCCTGGCTGCATGCGCAAGACTGATGTACAAAGCGCTTTCCAGCCCCCGGCGATTCAGCAGGCGGGTGAGCGGGTCTTCTGTGGCCAGGTGGGACAGGTACTGCTGATACTCGATGAGCACGCTGGCCAGAAAGCCTATGGCCACCAGTGCGTAGGCACTGCTATGTACTCCAAAGGCGATGGCCTGGGCCTTGGGGAGGTCGGCTGCTGTGGACAACTGGTAGAGAGCCGCCGGTATACCCACCACCATTGTCAGCGCGGCCCAGGCGATAATGGCGTCTCCGATGTTGCGTTGCCGCCAGCCGCGCCAACCGCACAGCAGCCCCACTCCGGCAAAAAACAGCGCCGCGACGGATGTTTGCACCACGAACATGCGTGGTGGCGGCAAAAAGAATACGCTGAGGCAGGCAATGAGGCAGATAATACCGAGCACCGTGCGGCCGCGGGTAACACCCGCCCGCTGCCCGGCGGCCATAAACAGGATATAACTGGTGAGAATGGATGCCACCGAGGGGACATCCACCGCCATGGGGATGCTGGCTCCCTGCTGCAGGGTGAGGGCGATCCAGGCCAGCAGGGCGGCCATAAAGTACACCGTATACATACCCAGCCCCGCCGGTGGGTTGCCGGAGTCACTGAGTACATAAACCACCAGCATCTGGGCACAGGTGATTGAGAAGATCAGGCCAAAAAAAATAAAAGCCCAATGTTCCGGGAAAATCTGCTCCATTGTACTCCCTGGTCCAGCCATTCGGTTTGGCTGTGATTTTATGTCAATTTATTTGTAGGGGCAGGTCATTGTTGACCCGCCACGTGCTCTCCATACTGTTTTTCGCCCAATTCTACGGCTCCAGGGGATGCGCCATGCTGCAACGCGAGTCTACCGGAGAACAAACCATGTTTTGCGATGCCCGGCGCAAATTCCTCGCCATGGAGATTGTGCCACAGATGGAGGTCCGGCGTGAGACGGGAATTGTCGGTCGGGAGGCCTTTCGCAAGGCGGGTACGACTATATGGACCAATACCCCGTTAGCAGGCAGTATACGGACGCGAAAATGGCCACCATCTACGCGGGCAGTTCCCGGTTGATGAAAATCATCATCGGCCGGGAGTGCCTGGCGGATGATTACGTACCACTTAACAGGCGTAATTTTTAACGATTGAACCAGGGAGAAAACTTATGGATCTCGCAGGAAAAGTAGCGATTGTCACCGGCGGTGCCTCAGGACTGGGCCGCGCCACGGTTGCAGCCTATGTGGCGAAGGGTGTGAAAGTCGCCATCTTTGACATGAACGAAGATAAGGCCAATGAGGTTATCGCTGAGTTGGGCGCGGACAATGTCGCGTTCTTCAACGTCAATGTGGCGGATGAAAATTCGGTCAAAACCGCGGTGGCGGGTGTTGTAGAAAAATTTGGCGCCCTCCATATCTGCAACAACTATGCGGGCATTGCCAGCGCCTGCAAAACCTATGGTAAAAATGGGGTGTTCCCACTGGACCAGTACATGCAGGTCATCAATATCAACCTGGTGGGCACGTTCAATGTATCGCGCTACGCCGCTGAGCAGATGGCGAAAAATGATCCATTCAACGATGACGGCGGCCGTGGTGTGATCATCAACACCGCTTCCGTTGCCGGTTATGAGGGCCAGATAGGCCAGCTGGCCTACAGCGCCAGTAAAGGCGGAGTGATCGGCATGACCCTGCCCATGGCGCGTGACCTGGCCAGCTACGGCATCCGGGTAAACACCATAGTACCGGGCCTGATTCACACGCCACTGTTCGAGGCGATGCCGGAGCCGGTCTACAAGTCTCTGGAAGCCAGTGTGTGCTATCCCCAGCGCCTCGGTCAGCCCTCAGAGATCGCGCACATGTCAGTATTCATCGCAGAGAATGACTACGTGAACGGTGAATGTATCCGCCTGGATGGCGCCATTCGCATGCAACCGCGTTAAGGAGGTCGAAATGGGACCATTAAACGGTTATACGATAATAGAGTTGGCGGGCATCGGGCCGGCGCCTATGGGCGGCATGATGCTGGCTGATATGGGCGCCGAGGTCATCCGTATCGATCGGGCTTCAGGTGCCAGTGCCCTGGTGATGAAGGACGTCAGTGCCCGGGGCAAGAAGTCGGTGATGCTCAACCTCAAGAATGCCGACGGCATCGAGACTTTGCTGCGCATGGTGGAGAACGCCGACGTTATCATCGATCCCTTCCGCCCGGGTGTTTGTGAAAAGCTCGGTATTGGGCCCGATGTCTGTATGGCGCGCAACCCAAAACTGATTTTCGCCCGTATGACCGGCTGGGGGCAGGAGGGCCCTCTGGCCCACACCGCCGGGCACGATATCAACTATATATCCATCACTGGTGCGCTCTATGCCATAGGCAGAAAAGATGAGAAGCCGGTAGCGCCACTGAACCTGGTGGGGGACATGGGTGGCGGTGGCATGTTGCTGGTCAATGGCGTCCTGGCGGCCCTGTTGGAAGCGGCAAATTCGGGTAAAGGTCAGGTTATTGATGTCGCTATGGTAGACGGCGCTGCCCAGCTGATGTGGATGTTTCACGGCTGGGAGGCGTTTGGCATGTGGGACGCCGGCGAGCGCGAATCGAATATGCTCGACGGTGGGGCTCATTACTATGATATCTACGAATGCGCTGACGGCGAATACGTTTCCATAGGTTCTATCGAACCGCAGTTTTACGCCTTGCTAAAGGAGCTGGCAGAGTTGTCAGAGGAGGATTTTGGCAACCAGAACGACGCGTCCCGGTGGCCGCTCATGAAGGAAAAGTTGGCGGCTGTTATCAGGCAAAAAACACAGGCCCAGTGGTGTGACATCATGGAGGGGACGGATGTCTGTTTCGCTCCGGTGCTGAATTTTGTGGATGCGCCGCAACACCCGGCCAATGTGGCGCGTGACACCTATATCGAGGTGGACGGCATCACCCAGCCGGCGCCGGCGCCGCGCTTCAGTCGCACCCCGTCTTCGGTGGCGCACGGCGGGCATGATTTTGGTGAAGATACCGATGAAGTATTAACCGCCATGGGCTTCGGTGAGCAGGAAATTGTCGGGCTCAAAAGCTCAGGCGCTATCGCCTGAATCATGCCATTGAAGATTCGACGGGCCACACTATTGCCCTGGATGGTGGGTATATAGCGGCATCTTGATGTTCGGTAGACTCTGGAGCGCACCGCGCACCACTCGCCACGTTTCTGATGGCCTTTGGCGACTCGCTGAATGTGCACTTTACCCGCCGCAGTACACTAGGTTACCGTGGGCAGAGTTTAAGGAGCGACTATGGATGACCACGAGCAGGTAGAGGTGCAGCCGCCAGAGCTTTATTTGATTCACGATACCTCGCTGGATCCCGCGGCGCTTGCTCAAAGTGTCGCAGCAACACCATTTATCGCCGTGTCGTGGAGCGAGCGCGACACACCGCCTGCTGGCGCCAGGGTGCTGTTGTGCCTGGGCGACGAACAGATTCGCGATATTGCTCATCAGGCACTACAGAGACAGTGGCAAGTGGGCCTCCTGCCCCACACGGAGGCGCGCCAGGCCATGGTCGCGCTGGGTGTAAAGGGCGAGATGGTGGAGGTGTTTAATCACTACGTCGGACTCGAGGCTATCGAGGCGGATGTCCTGACCTGTAACGACGAACTGGTTTTCTCTTCAGTGGTGCTGGGGCGGGTTCTCGCCCTGCGGCCCAACGATATCAATCGTCATCAAACGCTGTGGAACCTGTTGGTCGGTGCGCTCAAAGGCCTGGGAAAAATGCGCCTTAGTCCCTACAAGCTGACCACAGGCAAGGAGCGGACCATCCAACTCGCCGCCCTGGGCATGGTTGCCCTGGGACATACCCATAGCACGTTGGCAGAACGCGCATTTTCTGAAAACCTGGGTATCACCGATGGACGCCTTTCGGTGTTGGCGCTGGCGCCGCGCAGTATTATCAGCTATTTGTGGTTCATACTGCGCCTGCTTTGGCCGAAAAAAATCAGCCTGTCGCAGTTGCCCTTCTCACTGGGGCTGATTCAGAGTGATCGGGTTTTTCTGGAAGCGCCCCGGGGTACCGAGTACCTGCTGGATGGCAAACCGGTACACGCTACTGAAATTGAGTTCAGGGTGCTGGAACAGAGGTTGCGCCTGCTGCCGGGGCCGGCCCTGCTACTAAGGCCCGATGAGCGCAAGTCCAGTGACAGGGAAACGGTGCGACTCAACCATATTCCGGTAGATGAGGCCGCGCGGTCACTGACGGGTAGAAAATTGCCCCTGTTCAGTCACGCCGGCGAGGAAGATTACCGGGAGTTATTCGTTACCCTACGCGACAACGCCACGGCGTCCTCGGCCTTTCAGGTATTGATGGTGCTGAGCGTGTTGCTCGCACTCACCGGGCTCTACGCGAATTCCGCGCCGGTTATTATCGGCGCCATGGTGCTGGCGCCGTTGATGTCTCCTGTCGTATCACTGGCCATGGGGCTGGCCCGCACCGAGCCGGGTCTGATCCAGGACTCACTGCGCACCCTGGCCATTGGTGTGGCCTGGGGCCTGGCCTGCGGTATTGTGCTGGCGTGGATCATGCCCCTGGAAATTCCCACGGCGGAAATGCAGGCGCGCATGTCGCCCACACTGCTAGACCTGCTGGTGGCCGTGGTCTCCGGTATTGCCGGCGCCTACGCCCATGCCAAAGAGGGTATCGCCAAGGGTCTGGCCGGTGTGGCCATCGCCGTGGCCCTGGTGCCACCGCTGAGTGTGGCGGGTATTGGGCTGGGCTGGGCTGACTGGGATATGGCCGGTGGTGCACTGCTGCTGCTCATTACCAACCTGGTGGGCATCGCACTGGCAGGCAGCGCTACCTTTCTGGTCCTCGGTTTCGCTCCCTTCAAGCGGGCGCGCACCGGGCTTGGGGTGACGCTGCTCATCATGGGAGTAATCAGTGCGCCGCTCTATATCGCTTTTGAGCGGATGGTGGAGAAGGACTGGATACTGGAGCAGATAAAGGAGCAGATCCCGGCGGGGGAACTGGAGTTGGCGGGTATTTCCGTGCGTGTGTATGATATTCGGGTGACGCTCAGTAAACCTCACCTGGTGCGCGTGGTTTTGAGCTCGCCCCAGCGTCTGGATGTAATCCATGTGGATGAACTGAAACGCATGATTAGTGAGCGGATTGGGCGGCCTGTTTTGCTGGAGGCACAATTGAATATCCGGCGTTGACCACGATTATTGGCTTACGACCTGTCAAACTGGATCTGCACTGTATGGGCACCGATGATCTGGACTCCCGGCGGGTGTGTGCCGCATTTGGCGAGACCCGCTGACCGCTGTTATGTTGTTGTCCAACGAGAACGGTTACTGCAGATAGCGATCCCGGATTTTCTGGAGCTTGACCGCATCGTTGCTGAAGAACCATTCGGCGCCTCTGTTAAGCTCCCGAAACAGGCAGTTTTTTGAGCGGATGAAACCGGCGCCAACGCGCTGGCCAGCCAGTTCATGGCGTCGCCTGAGTTTGTCAGTGAGCAGGAGATAATGCCCGTTCAGGCCGCCGCACCGCGTTGCCAGAGCCGCCCGGCTCAAGCGCGAGGTATTGAGCTGCGCAACCGGAAGGCAGACGTTGCGCGGTACAAAATCCACCTTGGTAAACAACTCCGGATCCAGCGCCAGAAAATGGTAGTCCAGTCCCGGTGATAATGTCGAGAGCTGTTCCCGCAGGATCGCCTTCTGTCGCTGCAACTGAGGGTAGAGCTCCGCTTTGATTTCCAGCATCAGGTGGGTGTTACTGCCAAATTCACCCACCAACTCCGTCAGAGACGGGATTAGTGGCATTTGCGCTCTGAGGTCGGTAAAGGAAAGCTCGCCGACCCTGGCCCGATTGCCAAACAGTCGCTGGCCACAGGGGTCGTGACAGATGACGGGGACCAGATCCGCGGTCCAGCGGATATCGCATTCTATACCCCAAACACCATTGGCTCTTGCATTGTCAAAGGCAGGCAGGGTATTTTCAATGACCGAGATGTTATCGTGTTCGCCCCGATGTGAAATAATCTTACAGTGACGCAAGGCGACCTGATCTGGCACCGGCTGTGGAATGCTCGCCACTGCCCAGTCGACAGCTTTCATCATCACGTTTTGTAGCAGAAGTCGCATCCCAGCGCTTGCCTGGTCCGGTCCGGGAGGCAATAGTAACGCTTGAAGTGTAAAAGTGTTAGCCACATGCGGATAACGTCATGAGTAATGCCAGTATCGAGAGTTCCAGCCAGCCAACCAGTACTTACGCTGGCAGGCGTGAAATATGGGCCTGGGCTTTCTATGATTTTGCCAACTCGGGTTACACCACGGTGGTTCTCACTACGATTTACAGTGCGTATTTTGTCGCGGTGGTAGCCGGCAGCGCGACGACAATGTCTGCGGGCACCGCTACCTTGCTGTGGACCCTGTCGATTGCCATCGCCAATTTCTGTGTTCTGGTCAGTGCGCCGGTGGTCGGGGCTATCGCGGATTACCGGGCGACAAAAAAGAAGTTCCTGTTGTTCACCACAGTCTGTTGCGTGCTGTCCACCGCACTGCTGGCGTTCGCAGGCCCGGGGCAAGTGGTCTTGGGAATGGCATTGCTGATTCTCTCCGCTGTCGCTTTTTCCGCTGGTGAAAACCTGATCGCCGCCTTCCTGCCCGAAATAACCCACAGCGATAACATGGGTCGCGTTTCAGGTTATGGCTGGAGTCTGGGTTATTTCGGCGGCCTGCTGACGCTGGGCATCTGTCTCGCCTATATCAACCGGGCCAGTGGGCAGGGGTACGGAGCGGCTGATTATGTTCCCGTAACACTGCTGGTAACCGCGGCCATATTTGCACTGGCCGCCGCGCCAACGTTCCTCTGGCTGCGAGAGCGGGCCACACCACTGCCGCTGCCGGTGGGTAGATCCTATATACAAATCGGCTTCGATCAAGTGTGCAAGACCCTGGCCAGCGCCGCGCATCATCGCGACTTGTTTCGATTTCTGGCCTGTCTGACCTTATATCAATCAGGGGTCGCGACGGTTGTGGTTATCGCCGCAATTTATGCCCAGGAAGTCATGGGTTTTGACACTCAGCAGCTCATTATTTTAATTATGGTGGTAAATTTTACTGCGGCTGTAGGGGCCTTCGCCTTTGGCTTTGCCCAGGATCGTTTTGGTTCCGTACCCACTCTGGCGGCAGGTCTGTTGGTATGGGTGGCGGCCATAGCGGTAACGTTCTTCGCCGATGAACCCGCCGACCTGTGGTTCGCCGGAAATTTGATGGGCCTGGCGATGGGCGCCACCCAGGCCGGCGGCCGAGCCCTGATCGGGCAATTGACACCGGTGGAACGCAGCGCCGAGTTCTTCGGACTATGGGGCCTGGCGAGCCGGGCCGCCGCCATCCTGGGGCCATTGAGCTACGGCATAATCAGCCAATTGAGTGCGGGCAATCATCGCTTTGCCCTGCTTTCCACCCTGGCCTTTTTTGTTGGCGGTTTGCTGTTGCTGCTAACCGTCGATGAAGGGCGTGGCAGAATTGCGCGAGATCAGGGTGATTCCACGGTCGTTGGCTAACCCGGCTCCAACTCCGCCTCCATCTGCTCGCGCATCACAAACTTCTGGATCTTGCCGGTGATGGTCATCGGAAACTCATCCACAAAGCGCACATAGCGCGGGATCTTGAAATGCGTAATCTGGTCGTGGCAAAAATCCTTCAGCTGTTCTGCGCTCATGGACTCACCCGGGTATAGCTGTATCCAGGCGCAGATTTCCTCACCCATTTCCGGGTCGGGGACACCGAATACCTGCACCTCGGCGATTTTTGCATGGGTGTGGAGATATTCCTCCACTTCCCGTGGGTAGACGTTTTCGCCACCGCGGATAACCATATCCTTGATGCGCCCGACTACCTGCATGTAGCCTTCCCCATCCAGGACACCCAGATCGCCGGAATGCAACCAGCCGGCAGTGTCTATGGTTTCACTGCTGCGCTCTTCGTCGTCCCAGTAACCGCGCATCACCGAGTAGCCGCGTACGCAGATTTCACCTTTTTCACCGATGGGCAGCACGCGGTCGTTTTCGTCAGTGATTTTTATCTCCACCCAGGGTACCGCGCGGCCAACTGTCCCGGTGCGCTTCTCTATGGAATCGTCGGGCAGAGTCATGTGGTTGATCGGGCTGGTTTCGGTCTGGCCATAGCCGATCAGGATGTCCTCCATATGCATATCGCCGATAATCCGATTCATGACTTCAACCGGGCAGGGCGCGCCGGCCATAATACCGGTGCGTAGTGTGGACAGATCAAACTCACCAAACCGAGGGTGATCCAACTCGTTGATAAACATGGTGGGCACACCGTGCAAGCCTGTGCATTTTTCCTCTTGTACGGTGCGCAGTGTTGCTACCGGGTCAAACGATGCAGCCGGATAAATGGCTGTGGCCCCATGGGACAGACAGGCCAGGTTGCCCATAACCATACCGAAACAATGGTACAGGGGGACCGGTATGCACAGCCGGTCCTGGTCGGTGAACCCCATGCTGACGCCACACAGATACCCGTTGTTAAGAATGTTGCAATGGGTCAGCGTAGCGCCCTTGGGCGACCCGGTGGTGCCGCTGGTGAACTGGATGTTGATCGGGTCGTCCGGGCGCAGTGTGCTTTTGATTTGATCCAGTTGCGCATACTCCGTAGCTGTTCCCATGTCACACACATCGGAGAAATTCAGCATACCGGATGTGGCGTCTTGCCCCATGCGGATAACCGTTTCCAGGTGTGGAAATTTTTGTGCTTTGAGCTTGCCCGGCATACAGCTCGCCAGCTCTGGCGCCAATTCCTGCAGCATCGTCAGGTACTCGCTGGTTTTGAAACTCTCCGCGGTGACAATGGAGCGGCACTCTACCTTGTTCAGGGCGTATTCCAGTTCGTGCAGCCTGTAGGCCGGGTTGATACACACCATGATGGCCCCGATCCTGGCGGTGGCGTATTGCACCAGCGCCCACTCGAAGCTGTTGGGCCCCCAGATGCCCACCCGATCCCCCTGTTGTATGCCCAGGGCCAGCAGACCGGTGGCCAGTCGGTCGATTTCACGCTTGAACCGGGCATAGGTCCAGCGCACATTCTGGTGCGGCACCACCAGTGCTTCATTGTCGGGGAAACGCGCGCAAATGTGGTCCAGATAGTCCCCAATGGTCTGGTAGATAATCTGGGTGTTTGACGCACCGCTGTAATAACTCTGGGTCAGTGGGATCATGGAGCCTGCCTGGTAAGGATTATGCTTAGCCATGAATTATCTACCAATATCGATGCCGGTGTTAGTCTAACCGGGCCAAAAATTGGCCAATCAATTTTTACGATCTTAAGTTCAGAATTCTCGTTCGCCAGGCGTTTGTGGCCTTTGAGGAAGGTGCGGGCGTTGTACGGACGCAGTACACCAGAGACTTACCCTGATGTTCAAAAGGCTGTATTGTGTGGCTCTCGTGCTACGGGCAACTACAATCCTGGTTCTGATATTGATCTGACGCTGGTGGGTGGGGCGTTAATTTTATACCAGTTGAATGCCGTCGCGATGCAGCTGGATGATTTATTGCTTCCCTGTGAGCTTGGATTATCGATATGCCATCAGATAGATAAGCCTGATTTGCTTGAACATATTGAGCGGGTGGGGGTGATTTTTTATACCAGATAAGGCCGACATTGTGACAAACATAAACCGGATGATTCTCGCTATTTTCATGGTGCTGGGTTCTGTGGCGCAGGCAGATTCACAGGCGCGGTCGACGCAAACTCTCGATGATTTTCACCAGGCGGCGGCGCGGGCGGATATAGACAGCTACTTCGCGGCCATGACTGAAGATGTCGTTTTTCTGGGCACTGACGGCAGTGAGCGCTGGCAGGGCCAGGCCTTTCGTGATTTTGTGCGAGTCCGGTTCGCTGCGGGCCGCGGCTGGACCTATACTGTCATGGCACGCAACATCACTATCGCAGACGATGGGCAGACCGCCTGGTTTGACGAGTCGCTGCACAACGAGGGCCTGGGTTTTTGCCGCAGCAGTGGTGTATTGGTAAAGTCCGGCATGGATTGGAAAATCGCCCAATACAACCTGAGTGTACCCGTACCCAATGCCATAGTGCATGAAGTGGTTGCTGATATCACTGCAACGCAGGCGGCTGTAGTTGGGAGCAGTGCTGCCACAGTTGATGCCGCGGTTGATGACACAATGTCTGGATTCACAGCGGGCGCGTCGGCGCCGCCTGCCGCTGCTGCCGACCCGGTAGCCAGCGAGCCTGCAGTGGAAGCAACAGAAACGACGGACAACTGCAGGAGAAAGCGCTTTAAAACCAATCGAAAGGCGGGTTGTTAGAGCGGCGCCGGGCTTAATTAGTGCCTATCGATATACGCGCAACATTTTGAGAAAATTTCTCCGCAGAAACATCTGTAGGCGTGTTTTTCTCGTACAGTTGTTTTGAGGTAAAGTCGTTATCGCCCGATCTGAGCTCCCGGCCATTCACCGCTGGCGACCTGCCGGTGGACCGCCTGTTCAACCAGTTGTTGTAACCGCATGCTGGCCACCGAAGTGGGTCTGTCGGCGGGAGTGGCCAACACCAGTTTGCGTGTCAGCGCGGGGGATACGATAGGGCAGGCCGTCATTTCGCCCCGCTTAACGCTTCTCAATACAGTCGCCAGCGGCAAGATGGTGTGGGCAAGACCCCGGCGTACCAGGTCAAGCTGCAGGGCCAGGGTATTTATCTCTGCGTCCAATAACACCGGTAGGCGCACCTGTGCGGCGGCCTTCTCTATCATAATACGCAGACCGTGGTTATTGCCGGGCAATACCATGGGGAATTGCAGGGCGTCTTGCAGAGAAATTTCGGCCGCGCTCGCAGTTGGGCATTGGGCTGGGCCAATGAAATAAAGCCGCTCTTCCATCAGCGGTGTGCAGCGAAGATTACGTCGCTGATAGGGTTCGTAAGTAATCGCTAGGTTGATTTTCTTTTGTTCTGTCAATTCTTGCAGCGTACCGCTCATGGCGGATTCCACGACCAGCGACACCCTGGGAAAATTTTCACGAAACCGTTGCACGATGTCGCCAGCCATGGAGTGAGCCACCGATGGGATCAGGCCGAAGATAACCTGCCCTGTGACCTCCCCGGCGATGGCCGATACAGCGCTGGCGGTCGCTTCCACTTCCTCCAACAGGTGAGTGGCACGGGTCTGTAGCAGTTGTCCCGCTGCGGTAGTCACCACACCACGCCCGTGACGGACAAACAATTCAACACCAAGTGACTCTTCAAGCAGGCGTACCTGGCGGCTAAGCGCGGGCTGGGCAATGTTGAGCAGGATGGCCGCCCGGGTGAAACTGCCGCATTTGGCTACAGTGAGAAAGCTGTTTATCTGATGCAAATTAAAGGGTTGTGACATGTAAGGCATACAAAAATTATATAGAATATTACAAAAGTATCTAAAAGGTGTTTGATTTGCAAGCTGGACCGGGAGCGGCTGGGCCGGGAGCATGCCTACCCTGGGGGTTGTCTCCCGGGAGAGGTAGTTGGCAGTACCCTTTGCGGGAGTGTGTGTTTCAAGTCCAGGGCTCTTGCCAAAGACCGGGCTGCCCCCGGTTGATCAGGTGGTGATGATCAAACGCAGCGCCTGCAGTTGCAGGTTGGCGTGCCGGATGTGGATGGCGCATTCCTCAATACGGTAGCGCAGGTGGTCCAGTTCTTCCTCGCGGATGGAGGGGTTCACCGTTCGCAGTGCTTCCAGGCGAGCTAACTCGGCGCCCAGGTCTGTGCGCATACGCTGCTCGGCTTTCGCCAGTATGTCCTGTAGCTGCGACTCCGCTCGCGTGGCGGCCAGTATCATTTTTGCCTCCACCTCGGCGTGGACCTGCTTAATGATCGCCAGGGCGGTGTGTTTCTTGACCTTCTCGATCAGCTTATTGAGTCGCTCGTGGGGCACCAGTGTCGCCAGGTCCTTGCCGCGGGCATCCACCAGCAGGCGCATGGGACTCAGGGGCAGAAAACGTTCTACCTGCAGGACGCTCGGTGCCACACAGTTCACCGTATAGAGCGCTTCCAGCAGCATGGTGCCCGGCGCCACGCCTTTGAGCTTGATGCTGCCGATGGCGGCGTTGCCCAGTTCCGTGGAATGCACCATATCCATGGCCTCCACGATCATGGGGTGCTCCCAGGTGAGAAACGCCATGTCCTCCCGGGCCAGGGCCTTGTCGCGGCTGAAGGTGACTGTGGTGCCGTCCTCGTGCACGTAGGGGAAGTGCCCGGTGAGCATGTGCTCGGAGGGGCGCAATATCAGCGTCTGCTCCGAGTGAAATTCCTGGTCAACACCGAAGGCTTCGCACAGGGTTTCCAGGTAGTTTTCCAGGCTATTGCCCATTTCGTTGGCGATGATTTCCTCAATCAGGGCCGCAGCGACCTCGGGTTTGCAGGAGTTGCGCTCCAGTAGCCGATCGCGGCCCTCGCGCAGTTCCGTTCGGGTTTTCAGGGTAAATTCAGCGCTGTCCACCAGTAAACTGTCAAACTCATCCGTGCGCTGTTCCAACTGCGGCAGTAGACGCTCCCGAAAAGTCTCAAAAATCATGTAACCCGCGGAGCAGCTGTCGCGAAACAGGTCCAGGCCGCGGTCGTACCAGTCCAGCAGGGTTTCCTGTGCAGTTCCGGCCATGTAGGGGACATGAATCTCCACGTCGCACTGCTGCCCGATCCTGTCCAGGCGACCGATACGCTGTTCCAGCAGGTCCGGGTTCATCGGCAGGTCGAACAAAATCAGGTGGTGGGCAAACTGGAAGTTGCGGCCTTCGCTGCCGATTTCCGAGCAGACCAGGGTCTGGGCGCCGTTGGTCTCATCGGCGAAATAGGCGGCGGCGCGATCTCGCTCGATGATCGACAATCCTTCATAAAAGGCTGAGGAGCGAATGCCGGCCCGCATGTGCAGGTGGTGCTCCAGTGCTACCGCGGTGTCCGCGTGGGCGCAGATAACCAATGCCTTGGCGGGGCGTAGTTGCTTGAGCGTATCTTCCAGCCATTGCACACGCGGATCGAACGATAACCAGCTGTCATCGATATAGGGCAGCTCGGGATGCAGTCGCTCGTCCAGTCCCACCTGGGCGTGGGCGTATTGTTCCGGGATCGGCAGAGGATGGCGGTGCAGTACCCGGTGGGGAAAGCCTTTTACCGCGGCCCGCGTATTGCGAAACAGCACCCGTCCGGTACCGTGCCGGTCCAGTATTTGCTCGATAATCGTCGCGGTGGGCGCTTCGGGGTCCAGGCCTGCTGGCAGTTCATCGGGTTTCTCCCCGGCTTCCAGAGCGTCGGTCAACGCACTCCACTTGCGATATTGCTGGTCTTCCAATCGGAAGCTCTCCAGGTCGTGGAAGCGGGACGGATCCAACAGGCGCAGCCGCGCGAAGTGACTGGCCTGGCCGATCTGCTCCGGTGTTGCGGTGAGCAGCAGCAGGCCGGCGGTTTGTCGGGCCAGGGCTTGCACAAACAGATAATCTTCACCCACGGTCTGTTCCGACCAGTGCAGGTGGTGGGCTTCGTCGATGGTCACCAGATCCCATTTGGCCGCCAGGGCCTGTGTCTGAACTTCGGGCCTGGACTCGAAAAGGTCCAGGCTGCACAGCACCAGTTGTTCCGCTTCGAAGGGGTTGCCCTCGGGCATTTGTGCCAGGCGATCCGCGTCAAACAGGGAGAAGTGCAGGTTGAAGCGGCGCAGCATTTCTACCAGCCACTGATGTAACAGGCTGGGGGGCACCAGTACCAGGACGCGCGATGCCCGACCGGTCAGCATCTGTTGCTGAATAATCATGCCCGCCTCGATGGTTTTACCCAGGCCCACTTCGTCCGCCAGCAGCACGCGGGGTGCATGGCGCTGGCCTACCTCGTTGGCAATGTAGATCTGGTGTGGCAACAGGTTGGTGCGCGAGCCCATCAGGCCGCGGGCGCTGCAGCGTTGCAACCTGTCGGCGTGCATGAATGTCGCGACGCGCAGCGCGAATTCGTCGTTGGTGTCGAAATGACCGTTGAGCAGGCGTTGTTGCGGGGTAGTCAGCTGTACGAAAGCGTCCAGTTCCAGTTCGGAAATAGTGAGCTCTTTGTCATGGTGGTCGATACCCGCGTAGATCAATAAACCCTGCTGTTCATGCACCTCGGTAACCAGCAATTCCACATTATCCACGGTGGAAATATGGTCGCCGGCCTTGAAGCGCAGCCTGGTGAGGGGGGCGTTGTCGGTGGCGTAGGTGCGCTCTTCCCCGACCGCCGGGAAGGCCAGTGTGACTCTGCGAGGCTCCAGTTCTACGACAATGCCAAGGCCGAGTTGTGCATCTGCATGACTAACCCAGCGTTGTCCGATAATGTACTCCATCAGTGGCGTTTACCCGCGATTTTTTTGGCTGACAGCACAGCGTAAGGGGTGCATAGTTTATCATCGAAACGCGAAATGTTTAGCGGCCGATCGTGTATTCATTGCGTGTAGCGATCGATAATTTGCTTGCCCAGAGCCATTTGGTGCACCTGGTCGGAGCCGTCCGCCTGGCGGCACCAGCGCGCGTAGTTGAAGGCTTCGGCCATGGGGTAGTCCTCCGTCAGGCCGCCGGCGCCGTGTATCTGGATGCAGCGGTCGATGATGGTCTGTACCATCAGGGGCACACTGATCTTGGTCGCGGCGATCATATCGCGGGAATCCTGGGCGCCTACCGCATCCATTTTTTTACTGGTTTTGAGTACCAGCAGGCGCGCCATCTCTATTTCCGAGAAGCATTTGGCGATATCTTCACGCACAGACTGATGCTTGCTCAGCGGGCGACCGAAGGTGCTGCGCGAGACAGAGCGTTTACAGGCGTATTCCAGGGAACGCTGCGCCGAACCGATCAGGCGCATACAGTGGTGCATGCGGCCCGGGCCGAGGCGGCCCTGGGCGATTTCGAAGCCCCGACCCTCGCCCAGCAGGACATTTTCTGCCGGTACACGAGCATTGTCGAAGAGCAGCTCTGCATGGCCCAGGGGCGCATCGTCATAGCCCAATGTGGTCAGCGGCCTGATCACTTCCAGGCCGGGGGTGTCTTTGGGTACCAGTATCTGGGTTTGCTGCTTGTGCCGGTTGTCGTTGTCGGGATCGGACTTGCCCATCACGATAATGATTTTTGTGCGCTCGTTCATGGCGCCGGTGATAAACCACTTGCGTCCGTTCAGTACCCACTCTTGCCCTTCGCGGACGATGCTCAGTTCGATATTGGTGGCGTCGCTGGAGGCCACCTGGGGTTCGGTCATGGCGTAGGAGGAGCGGATATCCCCCTGCAGTAAGGGCGTCAGCCAACGCTCTTGTTGGGCTGCGGTGGCGTATTTCATCAGCACTTCCATATTGCCGGTATCGGGGGCATTGCAGTTGAATACTTCCGGACACCACAATACGCGCCCCATCAACTCCGCCAGCGGCGCATACTCAACGTTGCTGAGCCCGCCGAACTCACTGAACTGCGCATGGGATGGTGGTACAAACAGGTTCCATAGCCCGTCAGCCCTGGCTTTTTGTTTTAGTTCATCCATTAGAGGGATGGGCGCATAACGGTTTTCGGCCGCATTCAGTTGCTCGATATAGGTGTGTTCATTGGGGTATATGTGTTCATCCATGAACGCGCTGAGCCTGGCTTGCAGATCTTGTGACTTTTTGCTGGATTCAAACATGGGGTTGTTCCTGTTAGTTGGTTAGTAGGGCGATTGAGATGAGGTGATGTGGGCGCGTGTCTTCACAGGGTGCATTCGGCTATTGCGCTTCGAAGAAAAGTGCCAGGCTGTTTTGGTAAGCATGTCGCAACAAATCCTCCACGTCTATACACTTAACTTCCGCCACCTTTTCCGCAATGAAAGGCAGGTAGTAGGGCGAATTGGGTTTGCCCCTGTGCGGCACCGGGGTCAGGTAGGGCGCATCGGTTTCCAGTACGATCTGCTGCAATGGGGTGGCGGCGACCACCTCGCGTACGTTGTCCGCCTGGTTAAAGGTCGTAATGCCGTTGAAACCGAGCATAAAGTCCTCCGCCAGACAGTACTCGGCCAGCGCCAGCCCGGCGGTAAAGCTGTGTATGACACCTTTGCGGGAGAGGGCGCCACAAAAATTTTGCAGGATGTCGCGAGTGTCTTCGTCGGCTTCCCGGGTGTGGATGACCACCGGCATATCCAGGTCCACAGCGGCTTGCAACTGTTGCTCAAACACCGCGCGCTGCACCGCGCGATCAGCGCGATCGTAGTGGTAATCCAGGCCAATTTCACCCACGGCGAGTATTCGCTCATCGGCCATGCGCTGGCGGATAATCGCGTCTACTTCCAGGTTGTAGGACTCCGCTTCGTGGGGGTGTATGCCCTGGGTCCCCCAGATGTTTGGAGCCTGACGGGTAAGCGTCATTATCCGGTCAAGATTTCCCGGAGAGACGGCGATGGTAACGATACGCTCGATGCCCACTTCAGCTGATTTATCCAGGGTGAATGTCAACTGTTCTTCGTCCAGGTAATCCAGGTGGCAGTGGGTTTCGATGATGGGGGTGCTAAAGTGCGGAATCTCGCGCCGTTTCTTGTTGCTCATGCTGTGCGGTCCGCTATATGTTTGATTTGGCTATACCGGCAGCGACGCGTTGATGCATTTTGCGTGACTGCTGGGTGCGCAATTCGCGGATGGTACACGTGATTTCCTCCCACAGCCAGTTGTGCAGGGGGGACCTGGCCGTGCGGTTGTGGGCCACCAATGCGTAGTTGATGTTGAAAACGCCCTCCGCGGGAGTGGGCAGGGCGGTAATGTCGCGTGTGGCCTCCTCATTTTGCAGGATATAAGCCGGAGCGAGCATCCAGTAGTCTGTATGGCGTAGTACCTCCAGCGCAGTGAGCAGGTGGGCTATTTCCAGGGAGCCCTGGACATGATCGCGTATGTTGGTGACCATATCGGAACTGAGTTGCCTCTCCAGGTGTTCCCGATCCGGGACATACTGCCGGATCAGCGGAAATTCCAACAGTCGCTGCCAATCGATTTCGCCGCGGGTGAGGGGATGGTCCTGCCGTGTCAATATGGCGAGCGGGCCGCCCCCCAGGTGATGAACCCTGAACCCCTTGTCGTAATGTGTCTGCTGAACATGGATGGCAAAATCAAGTTTGCCCAGGGCCAGTTCTTCCATTTGGTCCTGCACCCTGGAAACAACCCGGATGCTCAGTTGTGGTGCCTGGGTTTGTAGCTTTTGTATGAGCCTGGGAAGTAGAGCCACACCAATATTTTCCGACATGGCCAGGGTAATCTCGCCGGTAAATGTGCCGGGGTCGAAACTGGCAGAGGTCACCAGTTGTGTAATGCCCCCCAGTATCTCTTCCAGGTTGCCTGCCAGGTCTTTCACTTTGGGGGTTGGCTGCATGCCGTGGCTGCTGCGGGTAAACAGGGGGTCGTCAAACAGCAGTCGCAGGCGGGACAGGGTTTTGCTCATGGCCGGTTGGGTGATAAACAGTCGCTCGGCGGCCCTGGAGACATTTTTTTCTTCCAGTAAGACCTGCAATGAAATCAACAGGTTAAGGTCAATCTTAGCGAGTTCGCGGGTATCCACAGAGTCAGATATAAATATGGTTCATATAGAATATAATATAAATATATTGGATATATATCATAACGCTTATTAAACTGTTTGCAACTCGAAACACAGTCCTGAATTGACAGGGCTGGCGGTTGCCCCGGTGGCAACCGCTTCGATGGGAAACCATCCAGGTCCAGTTGAGTTATTTTGAACCCGCCTTATGGCGGGTTTTTTTTTGCCTGGCAAAGCCGGGCGTAACCACATGCGGCCTAAAATAAGTGGCGCCATGGGTGGGAGGCTATTCCCGCCACAGATATTCTTGCGGGCGAGGCCAGGTCGTGGCATGTTGATGTCTTTAGGGCGGCCCGATTGGGCGCCGTTATATCGCTGTTGGCTCGAGCAGGCCGGGAGAGGTGGTTAAAAATTGGTTGGTAAGTTGAATAGTTGGCCTAAATTCTTTGCATTGCACAGCACCTGCAAGCCGCTGTTGCTGTTGGCGGGGTTGTTATTGGCTGCGTCGCCGGTGTGGGCGGGTAAGTATGCTTACGGTGAGGCATTCGTGCGGGTTGGTCAGAGTTGGTCGGACGGTGGGCCAATGCAGGATCCGCTGCAGTCTGAGCCGCAGGCAACACAGGACGATGGGCATTACCGGCGTCAGGTGAGCGAATTGGAGGGTGAGGGCGGGCCCTATGCCGACGCGCTGGCGGAGCCTTTGACCGGGCTGGGGCGTCATTATCGGCAGCAGGGTGATATGGAACAGGCCCTGCTTCATTATCGCCGCGCCCTGCATGTGGTGAGGGTTAACGACGGGCTGTATAGCGAGCGTCAGATGCCCATATTACGCGAGCTTCTGAATGCCTACCGGGTAAACGGTGAAATGAAAACACTGGATAACCGTTACGATTACTACTTCCGCCTGTACGGTAGCGGCCGGCCGCCTTATACCGATATGCGCCTGCGTGGGTCCCTGGCGTATCTGCGTTGGCAGCGCGAGGCGATACGACTGAAAATAGATGCAGATGAAACCCAACGCCTGCTGGCACTGTACCAGTTGAATGATAAGTTGTTGCACGCGGTAGCCGCGGAGTCATCGGTAGCTTTGCAGTGGTATCGGAACATGGTGCTGAGCCAGATACGCAACCTGTATTTGTTGGAAGACCGGCTTGCCCCGACTGATCAAAACTCGGGTATGGCGTCTGCCTCTCCGGTATTGGCCGATGAGTGGAACCAACAGGACTTCAACACCAAACGGATGGAATTGATCCAGCGCGGCAGCCTGGCACAGGGTGTCGGCTTGTTACAGGCGTTGATCGAGCGCACCGCGGCCGCCGGAGAGCGCACGGAATTGGCTCGCCTGTACCTGGAGCTGGGAGACTGGTATCAGTGGCATGCCAAGGACCATCAAGCCGGGGAGCAGTATCGGCAGGTTGTGCAATTGCTGTCAGATGAAAATCAGGGTGACCTGTTACAGCAGTGGCTGGGACAGCCCATGGAGCTGCCTGATAACGGTGCATTCTGGCAATTTTATCCCAATCGTGCGGACGATCACCCGGTGGTGATTAGCGTGCGCTACGACGTGTCGGAGCGGGGGCGCGCTAAAAATTTACAAGCCGACGTAACCGATCCGGCGCATGAGGGCCCGGCTTCACGGATCAAGCGTAAACTGGCACGTATCCGTTTCCGGCCTCGCTGGGTAAATGGCACCGCCGAATCGGTATCGCAAGTCCAGCGGGACTACCAACTGATCGACTGAACGGGGTGTGTTCAAGCGTTCTCTATCACCATGATGGCGCCACTGGCTTTGATCGGGGAGCGGGTTTTCCAGTCGATGATATCGGCATAGTGACGATCCACGCAACGCTCTGCCATTTCAAAAAAAGTGGAGCGCTCCGGGTCGGCGATGAGTACGTGCTTCACTCCGGCTTTCACCGCGCGGTTGACCATGTTGTACACGGGGTTGACCAGTTCATCCCAAAAGCAGATATCCGCTGCGATAAGCATATCGAATCGGCCCAGTTGATGGGTGCTCAAATTTTCAAAACGCGAAACCAGCGATGTGGTCTGTACCCCGTTCAGGCTGGCCGCTGCCTGCAGGAACGGAAAGACATCGGGGTCGGCATCTACCGAGGTCACTTGTGAGCCCAGAGTTTTGGCGCACCAGATACCGGAAACACCCCAGCCGCAGCCCACATCGATGACTGAACGGCAGTGGTCCGGCCTGTTTTTGTTCAGGTAGTCGATTAGCAGACAGCTGGACTTCCAGAGTTTATTGCCGTGAATGGATGGGTAGACGCCCTGGCGCTTGACCCGGCGAATAGCCGGGTGAGAGCCGGTGGGCATGGTGACACCGCGAAAGCGGCGTTCGGTGCGCGGTTTGCTTGTTTTGCGAGTGCTCAACTTGACTCCTTACCGTCGGCTTTTGGATTGGGGATGTCCACACTCGTTCCTGCAGCATGGATGAACTGCTGAGCATGCAGTCCCGCCTGTCAATAGATACGGGTTACGCCATTGTGGAGATGGCGCTGGAGGACGACTCCCTGTCTGTGGAGCAAACCCTGCGCCAGGGCGCCCCTATGATCCGGCGCTGGCGGAATATTCTGCCCAAAGAGGCCCTGACTGGTTGTTCAGTCAACGCCTTCCACGTCCTCTGCCTGGGGTCCCTTGTCACTCTGTGCGACCACGAAAGATACGCGCTGGCCATCGCGCAGGCTGCGCCGGCCTTCGCCCCGGATGGAGCGAAAATGCACGAAAATTTCCTCACCGTCATCTTTGGTGATAAAACCAAAACCCTTGGATACATTGAACCACTTTACCTGGCCCTGCTCTCGAGCAGAATCTTCTGTGGCGGTGCGCCGGGCAGGCTTTTTCGAGCCGGGGGCGGCCGCCTTGCTGGTGCCACCCGCGGTGGATGTACTGGCGGACGGCGCAACAATCAGGGCGGTGGCCACTGTGGCAATACTGAACGCGGCCAACAGCATCAGGTTGGGAATGGCGCCATCCTGCAACAAGGTGGTAAGTGTGGAAGCTACTATGGCGATAACCAGGCTAATAATCAGCTTGACGATAAGACTCATCTAATTCCTCTCTACTATTTAGTATGCCCCGGGGTGGAGGGGGTTTCAGCGCCGCGCAATTCTAACACCAATAGCGCCGGGTGGAATGCCTCGCGGGAAAATAACTGGACAGGACACTGCACTGGATTACAGCTTCAGGACATCCTCAGCCTGCAGGCCCTTGGGGCCCTCAACCAGTTTGAACTCTACAGCCTGTCCCTCATCCAGTGTACGATAGCCCTCGCCTTCGATGCAGCGAAAGTGAACAAAGATATCGTCGTCACTATCTTCTCGAGTGATAAAGCCAAATCCCTTGGCGTTGTTGAACCACTTTACCGTGCCGCTGACGCGATCGCTCATATCACCTTCCTCGTTTAGCGCCTTACTTTTTTTATGCGCTGCCCCCCATCGGAGGAGGCGGAGACCAGAATTCTTTAGTGCCGAGGCAGTGGCATTTGCTACATTTGCTGGATGCGTTGCGCCTGCTCCCGTAACGTTGCCAGCGCCTGCTGCTGCGCCTGCATTTTATCGCGCTCTTTGGCAACTACCGCAGCGGGTGCTTTATCGACAAAGGAGGCGTTGTCCAACTTGACCTGGATACGTGACAAGTCCTTCTCCAGCTTGTCGATTTCCCTGGCCAGACGCGCCAACTCGGCGTCCTTGTCCAGCAGTCCTGCCATGGGCACCAGTATCTCCAGTTCACCTACCAGTGCGGTTGCGGCAACGGGGGCCTCTTCACCTGTGGACAGCCATGTTATGTCGGCAAGTTTCGCCAGCTTTTTGAGGAATGGCGCATTCTGCTCCAGTCTTGTTTTATCGCGTTCGTCGCCGTTAGCCAGCAACACCGCAAGCTCCTTACCCGGTGGGATATTCATCTCGCCACGGATGTTGCGAATACCTACGATCACACCTTTGAGCCATTCTATATCCGCATTTGCAGCGCTGTCCACGCCTTTCTCGTCGGCTACCGGGTAGGGTTGCAGCATGATGGTTGGGCCGGATTTTCCCGCCAGGGGCCCTACTGTTTGCCAGATTTCTTCAGTGATAAAAGGCATTAACGGATGCAGTAGCCTGAGCCAGGTTTCCAGTACGCGGATGAGGGTTCGTCGTGTACCGCGTTTTGCCTCGGCCGAGGCATTGTCATCCCACAGCACCGGCTTGGACAATTCCAGGTACCAGTCGCAGTACTCGTTCCAGATAAATTCGTACAGTGCCTGTGAGGCCATGTCGAAACGGTAATGACCGATCGCCCGCGCGACCTCTGTCGCGGTTTCCTGCAGTTTGCTCACGATCCAGCGGTCCGCCAGGCTCAGTTCGACGGGAGCGTTACCGTCGGTAGCGCAATCCTCGGCCTCGCAGTTCATCAACACGTAGCGTGCCGCGTTCCAGATTTTGTTGCAGAAGTTCCTATAGCCTTCGATGCGGCCGATATCGAACTTGATATCGCGGCCGGTGGAGGCGAGGGAAAAATAGGTGAAGCGCAGGGCATCGGTACCGTAAGGCGCGATGCCATCGGGGAATTGCCGGCGCGTGGCCTTTTCAATCCTGGCCGCCAGTTTTGGTTGCATCATGCCGGCGGTGCGTTTACTGACCAGTCCCTCCAGGTCGATGCCGTCGATCAGGTCGATGGGGTCGATCACGTTGCCCTTGGACTTAGACATTTTCTGGCCGTCGTTATCGCGCACCAGGCCGTGAACGTAAACCGTGTGAAAGGGCACTTCCTTACGAAAGTGCAGCGTCATCATGATCATCCGGGCAACCCAGAAAAAGATGATATCGAAGCCGGTTACCAGCACAGAACTGGGGTGGAAGATCGCCAGCTCTGCTGTTTCTTCGGGCCAGCCCAGGGTGGAAAAGGTCCATAGGGCGGAAGAGAACCAGGTGTCCAGCACATCGTCGTCCTGGCGCAACTCGATGTCTTCAGCCAGTGCGTGCTCCGCCCTTACGGCGGCCTCACTCTCGCCCACATAGAAATTGTCGTCATTGTCATACCAGGCGGGAATGCGATGTCCCCACCACAACTGGCGACTGATACACCAGTCCTGGATGTCGCGCATCCAGGCGAAATAGGTGTTTTCCCACTGTCTGGGTACGAACTGTATGTCGCCGTTTTCGACCGCAGCGATGGCGGGTTTGGCCATTTCCCTGGCATCCACATACCATTGATTGGTCAGGTAGGGCTCTATCACCTCGCCGGAGCGATCACCGCGAGGGACTTTTAGTGTGTGATCGTCAACTTTATCCAGCAGCCCCAGGGCGTCCATGTCGGCGACGATTCGCACTCGCGCTTCGAAGCGATCCATGGTGCGATAGGCCTCGGGTGCCTCCACGCTGATGGCGGCGTTGTCATCCATGATGTTAATCATGGGCAGGCCGTGTCTACGACCCACTTCATAGTCATTGAAGTCGTGGGCCGGAGTGATCTTGAGGCAACCGGTGCCGAATTCGCGATCCACATAATCGTCTGCGATTACCGGAATTTTGCGCCCGGTGAGGGGCAGTTCTACCATGCGGCCGACCAGATGGGCGTAGCGCTCGTCTTCTGGATGTACCGCCACGGCGGTATCACCGAGCATGGTCTCGGGGCGAGTAGTGGCCACGGTGAGGTGACCTTCGCCGCCTGCCAGGGGATAGTTGAAGTGCCATAAATGGCCCTGTTCTTCCTCGGAGATCACCTCCAGATCAGAGATGGCCGTATGCAAAGCCGGGTCCCAGTTGACCAGGCGCTGGCCACGGTAGATCAGCCCCTCCCGGTACAGGCGGATGAACACTTCCTGTACCGCCGCGCTGAGGCCCGGGTCCATGGTAAAGCGCTCGCGCGACCAGTCCAGCGAAGAACCGAGGCGGCGTAGCTGGCGCGTGATGGTGTTGCCGGATTCCTCCTTCCACTGCCACACCTTTTCTATAAACTTGTCGCGGCCCAACTCGTGACGGTCAATGCCCTGGGCTTCCAGCTGCCGCTCCACCACCATTTGTGTGGCAATGCCGGCGTGGTCCGTGCCGACCTGCCACAGGGTGTTGTAGCCGGACATGCGGTGATAGCGGATCAGCGCGTCCATGATGGCTTCCTGGAAGCCGTGGCCCATATGCAGGCTGCCGGTGACGTTCGGCGGAGGGATCATGATGCTGTAGGCCTGCTCGCCACCCTGGGGTGCGAAATAGCCCTTGCTCTCCCACTCTTCGTACCAGCGGGTTTCAATATTGGCGGGTTGGAATTTTTTTTCCATCAGTTACGGAATCCGGGGAGTATAATAGTAGGTGGTGGTTCGGGTCCGCGTATCGCGGGCTTGCCAGGGGCGCGATTATACGCGCCAAACCCTGACCGGGCTACAGGTCGTGCTTTTCCAGTTGATAGCCACGCTCTTTATAGAATTTCCAGGATTCGCGCAGTGCCTGCAGGCTGGCGGGGTCCTGAGTGACTACCTCGGCCACCCGCGCGAAGCGGCTGAAAAATAGCGGGATGTCCAATTGCAGATTGATCAGCAGGTCGTTGTGCTGGTCTGGGTCCTGGCCCCAGCCGATGGCGATGGTGTCGGAGTGCTCCTGGCCATGCAGGCCGTGAGGCAGGAAACTGGCAGGCCGGTAGCTCCACAGTAACTCGTCCAGCGTACGGGCCTGCGCTTCATCGACGGCGTTGATAAAAATACGGTGACCCTGCTGGAAGGCCTTGTCGGTCAGTCGCACGGCCACCTGCAGTCGCTGGTCCTGGTCGGTGGCCTGTACCACGTAAAAGCCGACACGGGTCATCGCTTTATTTGCCCGCTCTGTCCATCAGGTAGCGGGTCAGCAGAGCCACCGGTCGCCCGGTTGCACCCTTGGGTGCGCTGTTCCAGGCCGAGCCGGCAATATCCAGGTGGGCCCAGTGGTACTTCTGGGCAAACTGCGCCAGGAAACAGGCGGCGGTGATACTGCCGCCGCCGGGGCTGCCGATATTGCCCAGGTCGGCGAAGTTGCTCTTGAGTTGTTTTTTGTAGTCATCCCACAGGGGCATGCGCCAGGCCCGGTCGTGGCTGTCCGTGCCTGCTGCCAATAATTGCTCCGCCAGCTTGTCCTGGTTGGCGTACAAGCCCGTGGCATGAGAGCCCAGGGCCACCACACAGGCACCGGTCAGGGTGGCGATATCGATCACCGCCCGGGGTTTGAAACGCTCGGCGTAAGTGAGGGCGTCACACAGTACCAGGCGCCCTTCGGCGTCGGTGTTGAGTACCTCGATAGTCTTGCCGGACATACTGGTCACCACATCTCCGGGTTTGGTGGCTCCGCCGCTGGGCATATTCTCGGCAGCGGCGATGATGGCCACCACATTGAGTGGCAATTCCATTTCAGTGATCGCGCGCATGGTGCCCAAGACGCTGGCGGCGCCGCCCATGTCGAACTTCATCTCGTCCATTTTGGCACCGGGCTTCAGGGAAATACCACCGCTGTCGAAAGTAATACCCTTACCCACAAGCACGTAGGGCTTTTGTCCGCTTTTGCCACCCTTGTAGTTCATCACGATCAGTTTCGCCGGCTGGTCGCTGCCCGCTGTTACGGATAACAGAGAGCCCATCCCCAGCTCTTTCATGTTTTTTTCTTCCAGCACACTGACGTTGAACTTGCTGTTGCCCCGGGACAGTTTGCGCGCCTGTTGCGCCAGGTAGGTGGGAGTACAGATATTACCCGGCAGATTGGCCAGATTGCGGGCATCGTTAACACCCAGGCCTGTGCCCACGCCCTGGTCCAGGGCATGCTGTGCCGCCCGGGTAGGGATAGCGCCACCGGTGTTGAGCACCACGCGCGTCAGTTTCATGGGTGCCTGCGGCTTGCTTAAGGTCTCGGTATAGCGATAAGCGGCAGTGGTAAGGTGGCGGGCCAGGTAAGCCAGCAGCCATTTGGGGTCGCCGTCTTTAAGTTCCAGGTCCGCCGTGTGCAGCATGGCATCCTTCGCCGCAGTGGTGTTGAGGGCGGCATACGTCGCCTGACTGAATTCTCGCGCAGCCGCTCGGTCGAATTTTTTCAGGTCGCCACAGCCCACCAGTAGCAAACGCCTGGCGCCACCGGCACCGGGTAGCATCAGGGTTTCACCGGATTTTCCACAGAAGTCACCCAGCGCAAGGGCGGCTTTGATCGCGCCAGAGGACGCCTCGTCCAGTTGCTGCGCCGCGCGGGACAGCCTTTTGCGGGTGAACACGGGCAGTACGGTACATTGGCAGGTAGCTCTGGCGGCATCGCTCACATTGCGCGCGGTAAAAGTAATGGCGGTCATGGGATTTCCTTCATTGTTTTTCATCTGCGATAGTGTATGACGGACGGCGGTCAAACTAAACTTAAAAAAATCGCGAGCGGCGGGATGAAGCCACTTTCGCCTTAACTAATTGTTATTCGAGGCAGGCTCTCTAACCCTTTTGATTGTTCTGGTTTAATTCGGTTATCCGCCCTTTATTTTTTCTTTCTCCCACGCTTGGGTAGCAGAATCAGCTCTGTCCCGGACAGGTAATCGTGCCAGTACCGGCCATTGCGATCGATAAGGCACCACAGATAGCCCAGGCCGAGACAGGCAGCCGACAATACCGCCGCCAGGCAGCGCATCACGCCCTGCCTGGTATTTGGGGTTTTACCGGAGAAGTTTACCAGCTTGATGCGCCAGGCCTGCATCCCCAGGGTCTGGCCGCTCTTCACCCAGAAGGCGCAAAAAAAACCGGTGGTGCAGACCAGGGCGACCAGGCGCACTATATTGGCATTCAGCTGCGCCGTCGTAGCGTCGACTGCCGGCCCCCATAACAGCGTACGGGCTCCCATAAACAGGGCTACGCTGGCCATAATCAGCGGTAGAACCAGCAGGGTGTCGTACACCATTGCGGCCAGTCGCCGCAATAAAAAGGGGGATGGTTTGGGTGTGCTGTCGGTCATGGCGGGCAATAATAATCCGGGCTGCAGGTCAGGGTTGTACTGCCTTAATCACTCTTCCAGGGAGATATGATCAATGGATGGCGCCTCGGCCAGTTCTTTTTTGCGGTACCTTTCTTCCAGTACATCCATACCGGCAGGTGCCAGATCCATGCCTGAGAGGTCCAGCGGAGGTGCCTCGGCCTCAAGGGGCGCGCAGTCGGTGAAATCAGTACCCCGGGGAGACAGGCCTATGGCATCCGTATTGGGTGAGAGCGGGACCTGGTCCGCAGGCAGGTTAGGAATCGTTTCCCCCACATCGCCCATGTCCAGGTGGCTTGTATCGGGCGCCATTGGTGGTGGCGGCGGTTCTTCCGACAGTCGCTGCGCGGTGGCGTCTACCGCGAGACCTGCCGTATCTACCTCGCGGATGACGGGCTCGTTGCGCTCATCTTCACGCAGGACATCGGTGCCCGCTGGAGCCAGGTTTATCCCCTCCCGGTCAGCTGTCGGCTGTTGCTCAGCGGCGCTGGTTGAGGAATGCTCCGAGGAATAGCCGCCTTCATCCGGGGCCGCTGCCAGCGCGGCAATTCTCTGGGCTGCGCTCAGGGTCTTTTCAGGTACGGGTGTTGGCTGCGGGGACTCCTCCGCGGCTGCCGGCTGGCTGGCTTTAATGATCGGCTGGGCGCCGGCTCGCTCCATGGCCTCTTTGTACTTCACAGCGGTGGCCTTGTCGCACTCCCGTTTGAGCAGCTGGGCCTTACCACTGAACAGCTTGTCCAGGGTCTGTTGGTCTGCGTTGAACAGTTTGGCCAGTTTGTCACGGACACTGGTCAGTTCCTGACCTTCCAGCAACTGACCGGCGAAATAAACGTTGTAACGCGTTGCCATAGGCCGGATCTCATTATATTACTCAGTAGAGTATACGCATTACTAACGCGTGGGTCTTGTCCCGTGTTCCGCGCGGGTAGCCGGCGCCCGGAGGACTGACCACCCAGGTTGTTACCGTAGCCGGTCCTTGGTTATAATCCGCCTCCCGGTGTGAAATACCCGATAATGCGGCGCAGGCCCCGGGCGCCAGGGATCAACACGTTACACGGAGTATTTTTTACGGAAGCCAACATGACCGTGCAACAAGAAATCGAGCAGCAGCTCAAGGCGCAGCTCAATCCGTTATTCCTGGATGTGGCCAATGAGAGCCACCAACACAGTGTGCCGCCCAATTCCGAAACCCACTTTCGGGTGATTGTGGTCAGCGACAGCTTTGACGGCAGACGCAAGGTGGCGCGGCACCAGCAGGTTTACGCGGTGCTTAACGCCCAGCTTGAGGGGCCGGTGCATGCACTGGCGCTGCACACTTACACTGCGGATGAGTGGCACCAACGCCAACAGGACGCACCCGTGTCGCCCGAATGTCGCGGCGGTAGCAAAGTTGACTGACACTGGCATGAGCGATGTGGTGGTGGCAGCGCTTTACAAGTTCGTCACCCTGGAAGATTTTCACGAGTTGCGTGAGCCACTGCTGGACGCCTGTCTGGAGGCCGATATCCGGGGTACGTTGTTACTGGCCCGGGAGGGCATTAACGGCACTATCGCTGGTAGTAGAGAAAGTATAAATCAGGTGCTGGCCTACCTGCGCCGTGATCCGCGCCTCGCGGATCTGGATCACAAGGAATCTTTCGACGACCGCATGCCTTTTTACCGCATGAAGGTCAAGCTCAAGAAAGAGATTGTCACCATGGGGGTGACTGGTATCGACCCCAATCTGCACGTGGGAACCTACGTCAAACCGCGGGACTGGAACGCTCTGGTAAACGACCCGGATGTGTTGCTGATCGATACGCGCAACGACTATGAGTGCGGTATAGGCAGCTTCAAGGGTGCGCTGGACCCCCGGACCAGGAACTTTCGCGAATTTCCTGAGTACGTTCGCAGTCACCTGGATACGTACAAACACAAGAAGGTCGCTATGTTCTGCACGGGTGGAATCCGCTGCGAGAAGGCGTCGGCATTTATGCTTAATGAAGGTTTTGAGGAGGTCTACCATCTGCGCGGCGGTATCCTGAAATACCTGGAGGAAGTGTCGCCCGAAGAGAGTATATGGGAGGGCGAGTGTTTTGTGTTTGATAACCGTGTCGCGGTGGATCACAAATTAGAAAAAGGCCGGTACGATCAGTGCTATGGCTGTCGTCACCCCATTACCGAAGAAGACAAGCTCTCTGACAAGTACGAGAAAGGCGTGTGCTGCCCGCTGTGCTATGACCGGCTGACGCCTGATCAGAAGGTTCGTTTCAGTGAGCGCCAGAAACAGATCGAACTGGCTGCACAGCGCGGCGAAATGCATGTGGGAGCGCCGCCCCCGGATCGCCAGAATTCCAAACCGGAACAGGCCGGGGGTTACCTCTAGTGTTGGCCAATGTCCAGTTCAGTGCCGGTGACGTCATCCCTGACATAGGCAATGAAGTTTTGTGAGTTCACCGCTTTGCCATCAGAAAACACCAGCAGCGGTACATCCTGTGTGCCCTTGAGCACCAACTGAAATGCGTGCGATGGAGCGACCAGTGCGGATATGTTAAGCAGGCGTCTGCTTAACATATTCCCTCCTTACAGTATGAGCGGGCACTCAGGGCTTCGCGAGGCCCTGCCAGCGCCTGGAGTAATCTACGTGGTCGATATCCAACGTGTCCAGCACGCGGCCAATGGTGTGATTAACAATATCATCTATCGACTCGGGTTGTGTATAAAAGGCCGGTACTGGCGGCGCGATGATGGCGCCCATTTCAGACAGAGTGGTCATATTCCTGAGATGGATGAGATTAAGTGGTGTTTCCCGCGCCAGTAAAACCAGTTTGCGCCGTTCTTTCAGCACCACATCAGCGGCTCTGGACACCAGATTATCCGCAATACCATTGGCAATGGAGCCCAGTGTTTTCATAGAGCACGGTGCGATAATCATGCCGTGGGTGATGAAAGAGCCGCTGGACAATGTGGCGCCTATATCTTTGGGGCTGTGTGTGACATCGGCCAGTGCCGCAATCGTTTTTTTATCCAGGCCAAGTTCATATCGCGCAGTTAGCGCGCCGGCATCGGACAGTATCAGGTGGCTTTCCACTTCTTCGATTGTTTGCAGAATTTCAAGCAGCCGCGTACCATAGACAGATCCTGTTGCACCGGTAATGGCAACAATGATTTTCTTTTTCATGCGGGCTAAGTGCTCTTTTTCAGGAGGGTGACCATATCCCCAATTAGAAGCAGCGTCAACATGTGGTGAGGGCTGAATGACTCAACGTACGATATCCCTGGTCGAAAAAAAATCCATTATCATTGCCTTTCTTGGCCAGTGTAATGATTACAGCGATGTAATGGTCAACAAATACCAGGCACAGTTACAGGACGAAAACCTTGCGGAGTCGGCAGCTCAAAAAATTCATGATTGGAATGTTTATCGACAATTCAACGAGTACGCTGTGCAGGAACTTGGTGGTGACGAGTTGGACCACTGGTTCAGGTAGTCGTCGGTGACTGTCCGGTTGGTTATCCCGCGCGACAAGACGGTTCCAGCACGACGGAAAACTTATCCTGTTCATCCCAGCACTTTAAATACACGCGCCCCTGATCATCGCGGTCGGTTTCTATCAATCCCATGTTGTTACAATAATGCTCCAGGGATTCTTCCATATCGAGAACACGCAACTGAACGTGTCCGGGTCGCAAAACACCTGTCATAGCCATGTTACTTCTCCTGATTTACCGGTGCTAAAAAACCATCATCTGCCACTGTTATCGCCTTATGGAGATGGTCCACTACCTGCAAACGAATATCGGAGCGCGGGAACACCCTGCATGCCAATACTGTTCCGGCCTTTTCCTCCTGCTCCGTCACACGATCTCGGCTCATCTTGCTGGATTGGTACAAACCACGCAAAATTCTGACTTTGCAAACACCACAATCACCACCTCGGCAGCCCACGGGAATGCCTTTTTTACCCAACTGTATCATGCCCGCGAGAAGATGTTGTGTTTCCTTGCAGCGGTACTCCTCTCCCGAGTCGGTAATGGTGATAGTGTGTGACGACACAGTGCGCTAGATATTCTTGAACAAGGGGCTTCTCTTCTTTTCAGCAGCGCCATCGGCGGCAGTAAAGAATTTTTCCATAAACATGTCTTTTTCAAATACACGACCGCGCATCAAGGCGGTGATACAGGCATCGATCATCAGTGGGGGACCACACATATAGGCCCGGTAATCCTCGAACTTACCGGAAAAATGATCGATAGCGACATCGTGCACAAAACCGGTGCCGCCGTCCCAGTCCTCTTCTATATCCGGGCCGGACAAGCCTGAGACATAAGTAAAGTTGTCGTGCTGGCGCTCCAACTACCAAAACAGGTCCTTGTAGTAGAGTTCCTTGAGGTTTCTGGCGCCATGAAACAAGATGATTTCCCGCTTGTCTCTGCTTTCAAGTAAATCCAGAATCATCGATTTCGGACTGGATAACCCCGAGCCCCCGGCGAAAAAAAGTACCGGTTTTGTGTCGGATACCCGAATGAAAAAATGCCCATAGGGAGCAGAGAATTCCAGTTTATCTCCCACCTTCAGGTTTTTGTGAATCCAGGTCGTACCTTCGCCGCCTTCGATCAGAGTGATGTCAAATTCGATAATATTTTTCTCATTGGGTGACTGTGCCATAGAGAAAGGCCTGGGTGTATCGAGTCCGGGGATATGCAGATTTGCATATTGTCCCGATTGAAATTCCAGGCCATCGCCGTCAAGTTCCAGGAAAACACCCAGAATCCTGGGGGTTAGTTTTTCCAGCTTAACCACTGTGCCGGTGTAATCCCGGACCGGAATGTTTTCGGCATCGGGCTCTTCCTCGACATCGGCCTCAATCACCAGGTCACTTGATGGTGTGCTGCAACAGGTCAGGCATTTTCCTTCGTCACGCTCAAAATCCATCAGGGCAAAGGGTGATGCTTCATCGCCTATTTCAATATCCCCTTCGAGAACGTCGACTTTGCATGTACCACAGAGGCCGTGGCCACAGGCGTGCGGCAAATACACGCCCTGTCGCAATGCCGCATCCAGGATAGTCTGGTCTTCCTCCACCTCTATGGTGACGCCCAGTGGCTCTATGGTTACTTCAAAACTCATCATTACATCCTTGTGCCTTGACGCCATTGAGCCCCGGAGTCTTGAACCGAATTAATGATTTTGGTACGGACAGATACCAGACCCGGTCAAACTGGTAGAAGGGGTCATGCAGCCCGTTAAAGTGTTTGTTGTAATGGCTGATAGTGTGTATTTGTGTTTGGGCATGACGCAGTTCATCGATCGCCTGCATCTGGCAGGCGACCCTCGCGCCTTCTCCCCTGAAATGACGGCCCAGGTAGGCAAACCCCTTATGCGCGCCATACTCGAGTGGTGTAACGCCGGTAAGGAACAGTTTTATCGCACTCAGGTAGCTGGCGTCCGCCAGGTTGGTCTGGCCATTATTTTGCAAAAACTGTCAATAATCGCGTACAGATTTTTTTCTTTCTCCGCCTGGAATTTCCAGTAGGTATCCATGGTCAGGCGGAACGGATCTTCCCACTTGTCCCAGTCGGTAATCTTGAAGCCTTCGAGCGTGTCATAGGGGAAAACGTCATCCATTTTCTGGTAAGTTGTTTCCCAGCCCACGCCCCGGGTTAGCAGTTCATATCGTTTACGTAAATTTAATTTTTTGGCCGCCATTCCGATACCCTCATCGATCCGCTTGTCAAGTGTTAACCTCAACTCAGTTCGAACTTGTCATCATCTTTATCAATGTTTCCCGCCAGCGATATAAGTACCAGGTGCATTTCCTGTACATCCCATTCGCGACCCAGGTTCTCCTCGACTGTCTCACGCTTTACAGTAAGGCTACCGGCGCGCTCGAGCCGCACCATGCCGGATTGATACTGGATATTGACCCCTGGATTGTCCTGAAAAATTAGAGACGGGGTGTTTTTTTTGCCTGTCATGTTTATCTCCCGGCTAAACAGTTAAACCCTGCTTGCCAAAGCGGGCAAGCAGTTCTTCTTTGACTTCTGCCAACTCCGCCGCGCCTTCTGCGCCAAAGGCCTTGGTCGCAACGGGCTCCAGAGCCTCAGACAATCTGCTTGCCCATTTGTCCAGCCAGCCCGTCAGCAATTGCCGGTTTGCCTCGGATTCCTGTGCAGTGACCTTGGCCAATGCATTCGTCCAATGAATGGTCTCGCTGTACCACTCGGACATAAATTCTGTCAGCATGGCTATTGTGGCTCCGCCCTCTTTCGACAGCTTTCTTTCAAAACGGTCCCAGAGCAAGGGGAAAATCAGTCCGTCCAGCACGAAATTCTGCGCAACCATCAATTCGAACCAGTCTTCCAGTACAAGCATATCTTCTATGGCGTGACGCAGGCCTTGCCATCGTGGTGCTTCCATCCAGTCTATTTTCACCGCGTACAGCGTGGTGGTTTCGTTGCCATCGATAAGCAGGCCGATACGGGAAATATATTGGGCCATACCCAACCGATCTATGGCATTGAACATGGCCACCGAGCAAATTGTGGTGCCATAGCCCATGCAATCAATCTGGCAGTTGTTCATGTTCGCAGCCCACTCGACGTGGCGCAGGGGAACGAGAATATCGCGGACAGCCTGCTTGACCTCATCGGATAAATCGTCCAGCAGGTCGCGCTTGTCGACAAAGGCGTAATTATGCTCGGCGACTTCCTGCTGTTTAGCGCGAGTGATGGTGTAAGTACCGTAATAAAACTGGCGTGGATCGGCAAAGCTGTACTAGTCCTCCATGACGATAGCGGTCCGGCTGGTATCGTAAATCTCATAATTTTTGTCCCACAACGGCCGATACTGGAAATTCGCGGTGGGTTGCACATCATATGTGGCCTCTTGATAACGCGAGGCCGGCCTCTTGTCGCCAAAGCGCTCCACCAGATTGCCATAGGACAGACGGATGGGTGTGATTGCCTTCGCTGAAATTTCGATACTCATATCTTTTCCTGCAAGGGGATGTTAGTGCACTTTATCCGCCGCAGTACACTAGCAGCCTGTTAGTTGGCGTTATTCTCACCGCAACCCGATACACTAAATCGCCATTTCAATTTGTCGTAATCAACGGCCGCTTCTTGCTCGGCAGTCAGGTGCTGTACGTTATTGTCCTCGCAGAATTTCCTGAAGTGCTCGAAGGGCAACACCAGTTCGACATTGATCGTGGGGTCGCCGATCGCAAACTCAAATTCCACGTACTTGTCGTGTAACACTTTGGTTACACGGACATAACGCTGCCCTTTTATTCCGGCAATATTTTTTTGTGAATAAGACATTGCAGGCTATAGATATAGCAATATCCATGCCATAAGGGAATTGTTTGATTGATTTTTGGTTTTTTGGCACAAACACAGGGCACCTTGTGTCGCCTACAATCGTAGAAAATATACGCTGTTCACGTTTCTCTTCACGGGAATAGCTGTTGGTAACTCTAGCTTGCAAGTCATAGAGTGTTTCGATTAAAGAATCCGAGTTGGAGAAAATATTGTAGTCTTCCGCATTGTCCCGATCTGTCAGGGATTTTCCTATGACGCGATATTCACTATCACCCTGGCCCTGACCATTTTTATAGCCTGCGAGCATGAACAGTGCCCGGGATCGTTCGATACCCAGTGTATTAACAATTTCATTCCATACAGTGATGATAGCAGGGAGTGTCTGGAGGATTCCCCGTTGCTCATCGAGCCAGACTTTTCCCTGCGCCGGATTGAAATGTACATGGAGGGATAGATTTGGGTGGTCTGTAAGCGCCATTAGCATAAGCGAGTTCTTCCCTATCGTTACCAATCAGGTACGTGGCATCATTATTTTGCCCTCGAAATTCACTATATCATCAACTTTTTTTCACTGGCTACGCCTAAGGTCGCCTGTGTTACTAACATCCACAGACAAACGGGTTGCGCCTCCGCCATCTGGCATGACAGAATGTGTGAAGGTCATGGCATTGCGGCTGCACCGTACAGGCTATTTGCTTACACGCGGTGAGGGATGATGATGAGCATAGACTTGATAAAGAAACCAAGAATTCAACTACTAAATGGATATTGACAATGACCGGATGGACCGCCGAATTTTCTTTCAACACGACATCTACGAACGGGACGCGCCGTAAATGAGTGGGCCGTCGCTTACTGGCATCAAGGTTATTGATCTCTCAAGGGTGTTGAGCGGGCCGTACTGCACGCAAATCTTGGGGGATCACGGAGCTCGGATCATAAAAGTGGAGCCTCCGCAGGGTGATGAGACCCGCGGTTGGGGCCCCCCCTTCCACGAGCGTGGCAGCGCCTATTTTGATGGCGTAAACCGCAATAAAAAAGGTATCGCACTGGATCTTCGCAAGAAAGAAGCCCACGGGATTCTATTTCGCTTGCTTGAAGATGCCGACGTCCTGGTCGAAAACTTTAAAATTGGCACCCTGGAAAAGTGGGGTATTGGTTTTCAGGACGTACTTCAAAAAAAATTTCCCCGGTTAATTCACTGCCGCATAACAGGCTTTGGCAGCACAGGCCCCTATGCCGGTTACCCCGGTTACGACGCCGTTGCCCAGGCTACCTCGGGATTGCTGAGCATTAATGGTGATCCCGATCGGCCACCGGTTCGTATCGGTGTGCCGATTGTGGATTTGACCACCGGCATGAATGCGGTAATCGCTATTTTACTGGCATTGTATGAGCGCAATAGCTCAGGGCTGGGACAGTCGCTGGAGCTGAGCCTGTACGATACCGCCATCAGCTTGATACACCCACATGCCGCGAACTGGTTCCTCGATGGCACGCCACAAAATCGCACTGGTAGCGCCCACCCCAATATCACACCCTACGACCTTGTGCCAACCGCCACCGGCCACCTGTTTTTGGCCATTGGTAACGACAGGCAGTTTGCCCTTTTGTGCAGGGAACTCGGCTGCGCGGAGCTCGCGGATGACCCGAGATTCACCACCAATGCCCACCGCGCGCGCAACAAAGCGGCTTTGCGTAAAATACTGGAAGACATCCTGATCACGCTTGATGGTGCCACACTAACCCAAACTCTATTAGAGAAAGGGGTTCCCGTAGGGGTGGTCACAACGGTGCAAGACGCCCTACAGCACCCCCAGACCATCGCGCGACAAATGGTTGTGGAGTCAGAGGGTTATCGTGGCACGGGCATCCCTATCAAGCTATCGAGAACGCCTGGCGGTATACAGTTCCGTCCGCCCCAGTACGGCGAAAATAACACGGATATACTGGCGGCAGCGGGTTATTCCGCGCAAGAAATAGCCATATTTAAAGACATGCAAGTCACCCTGGATAAATCGGAAAAAACTAAAGAGTCAAAACTGACAATGAAATCGCTGGTGGATACGGTTGAGGCAAATATGCCGCCCTAGTCTGGGTGCAGGCCACGATGCAAACCTTCAACGGGAGAGACTATTTTGGCTATTGCAAATATCCTTAACTTTATCAATGGCGAGTTCACCACGGGTGACTCCGGAAAAACCTTTGACGTCCGCACACCCGTGGACAACGCCATTATTGCCCGGGTGCACGAGGCGAGCAGCGGAAGTTGATGCGGCGGTACGGGTGGCCGGTGAGGCTATGAAAGGCCCCTGGGGAGCGATGACCGTCGATGAACGCATCGTGTTGCTGAACAAGGTAGCAGACCGGATTAATGAGCGATTCGATGAGTTTCTGGAGGCGGAATGCCTGGATACCGGTAAACCCCGCTCGCTGGCAAGCCATATTGATATTCCGCGCGGCGATAGTGTCACGGTGGAGGAAGTGTTGGATGCGACAGAACTGATCGTTCCCGCGGTGGAAATCATTGACTCGCGTTACAAGAGCTTCAAGTTTGACCTCACCAGTGTGCAGGCGGATAATTCGTCTTCCGTTACGCTTCGTCGTTGGTGGACGACCGGCGAAGCCAGACGAGTTCGATTGGAGTACTCGCGGCGTGGTTATGACCAATAATGGCAAAATAGTCGAATTGGGTGCAGGTGCTGCGGTTCTGGACCACCCGGCAGCCAGTGTCGCAATGCTGGCCTCAATGCTGTCTGAGCGCGATGAGATAATCCCTGCGGGCACTTTTATTATGACTGGAGGGCTCACCGCTGCGGTACTGGTTGAGGCAGGCGACTCTATCGTTGTGCGCTACCAGGACATGGGCGACGTTTCGATGAAGTTTGTCTAAAATTGTCTCGGCACAAAACTAAAGAGTCATCATCAATGTCGGTGCAACACGATGGGAGCCACGCGATTCGTGGTGCGTCACTCCCGAGAGAGGGGGGTAGGCGTATGTCGTCTCAATCTCTGGTGCAGTGTCCTGAATATACGTTTTATAGAGTACACTAGCACTATCGCAAATTAAAAGGATCAGTATAATCGCATATGAGCAGCACTACGGATGTAAAATTATTTTTTAATTTCCGCAGTCCCTATTGTTACATCGTGTCCAAGTTACTGCCCGGTATTTTTGACGAGTTTGATGTCAACCTGGTGTGGCGGCCACTGGGGGGCCGGGATGGGCGTTCACCGCCGGAGCGGGCCAAGGTGAAAATTCCACTGGTGCGCCAGGATATTGGCGACGAGTCGGTCATATTGGATGTGGGTGCATCCGTAGGTCTGGACAGGGCGGAATTAGCGGCAACGCTGGAGGCGCCAGAGCGCCTGCAACAGCTTGCAGAATTCCGCCTGGAGGCGGACTCCCTGGGGATTATAGGTGTGCCAACTTTCACTGTGGGTGAGGAGATTTTCTGGGGCGCCGATCGAGTCGACTACCTGCGAGATCATCTTCGTGAATTACGTCTTTCGAAATATTAAACTTAGAGGGAAACCATGAAAAATATTGAACTACTGAGCGAGTCTGGCGCTGAATCGCTTGACCAGAATTTCCGGGCGGCTTTGGCCAAGGCCAGTAAGGGCATGTCACCCCTGGACCTGGGGCTCGCCTATATGGATTGGGCATCTCATTTGAGTATATCTCCCGGCAGACGTTTGCTGTTGGCTCAGAGCCTGATAAACAAACTCCGGGCGCTGGGCGTCTTTGGTATTGCCTCTTTGCTGAATAAAGACGCCGAAGGGCCGGCCTCGACAACTGAGCGCCGCATGTCCGGTGAGGCCTGGCAGAAATGGCCCTTCAAGGTGCTGGCCCAGGCGCACCAGACAAGCAAAGACTGGTGGGAGGAAGCGATACTTGGCGTGGATGGGGTGAGAGAGGATCACGAGATCGTTGTGCATGCTGTAGCGGAGCATATTCTCGATCTGTTGTCCCCCGCCAACTTTCCTTTAACCAATCCAGAGGTGCTACAAGCAACCCGACAGGAAAAGGGTAAAAATCTCTTTCGTGGGCTAAAGCTTTTCCTCAAAGATCAGTTTAACGATGTTGCTAACAAGGGATTGGCGGAAAATAGAGAATTCAAGGTGGGTGAGAATCTTGGCATTACCCCCGGTAAAGTTATCTTTCAGAACGAACTGATCGAGCTAATTCAATATAAGCCGGTGAACGCCAAGGTAAATGCAGAGCCTGTCCTGATATTTCCGCCCTGGATAATGAAGTATTACATACTCGATTTGTCTCCGCGCAACTCCATGGTGAAATACCTGACAGAGCAGGGTAAAACCGTATTTATTGTTTCCTGGAGAAACCCGAAAGCTGAGGACCGGGATATCAGTTTTGACGATTATCGTACACTGGGGTTTATGGGGGCGATTGACGCGGTGTCGGGAATTTGTCCCAAGCGCAAGATCAATGCGGTTGGCTACTGTCTCGGGGGTACCATGTTGTTGATTGCCGCGGCGGCCATGGCCAGGGAAAATGACGATCGCCTGGGTAGCATTTCCCTGTTTGCGGCACAGGTAGACTTTTCTGAAGCGGGTGATATTCTGCGTTTCATCAGTCCCAGCCAGATTTCTTTCCTGGAAAAAGTCATGTGGAAGCAGGGCTATCTCGGAATCGAAAACATGGGTGGGGCTTTCAGTGCCCTGCAGGCCAGCGACCTGATCTATGCCGGTGCAGTCAACCGCTACTTGCTTGGCAATGAAAGTAAGCCCTCCGACCTGATGTCGTGGAACGCCGACGGTACGCGCATGCCTTACAAAATGCATTCGCAATACCTGACAGCACTGTACCTGGAGAACCAACTTGGCCGTAATAAATTTGAGGTGGACGGTCGCCCTATCGCGGTATCAGACATTCGCGTGCCTCTGTTTGTGCTGGGTACAGAAACCGATCATGTGGCGCCCTGGAAGTCGGTGTATAAAGTGCACGACTTCACTCACGAAGAATTAACTTTTTTGCTGACCAGCGGAGGGCACAATGCCGGCGTAGTGAGTGGGCCGGAACATCCGCGCCGCCGCTATCGCGTCCATACGCGCAAGCCGGGCGATAACTATGTCGATCCGGGCAGATGGATGGAGGACAATGAACCCGTACAGGGCTCCTGGTGGCCCTACTGGGACAAGTGGCTGAACGATCACAGTAGTAAAGTGCAAGTCAAGCCGCCATCCATGGGGGCTTCCCGCAAGGGCTACAAGGTGCTGAGAGATGCTCCGGGCGAATATGTTATGGGTTAATTCATTGGCGCTTGCGTCCAATAACCCGCTATATCCGGATTCCTCCATCTATTTCGATGATGCGCCCAGTCAGGTAATCGTTTTCGAAAATAAACGTTACGGTATGGGCGATCTCCTCCGGTTTTCCGATGCGACCCAGGGGAATCTGGGCCACCGTTTTGGCCAGAGCTTCCGGCTTCATATTAGCGACCATTTCGGTACCAATGAACCCAGGAGCTATTCCCATACTGCGAATGCCGTAGCGAGCCAATTCTTTGGCCCAGTTCACCGTCATGGCGGCCACACCGGCTTTGGCGGCAGAGTAGTTACTCTGGCCGATATTGCCAGCACGGGAGACGGATGAGATATTGATAATAACGCCGATACTATCCAACTCGATAAATTTGGCCGCCGCTTCGCGACCACATAGGAATACGCCAGTCAGGTTTACATCGACCACCATCTGCCAGTCACTAAGACTCATCTTTTTGACAATTTTACCATCTTTTACTTTGACCAGCATGCCGTCGCGGACGACGCCGGCGTTATTGATCAGGCCGTTGAGTGTGCCAAAGTCCCTTACGATGTCATCAAAGAGCGCTTCAACCTGTTCTTCGTCCGCAACGTTGGCGATGTAGGATTTTGCTTCTCCGCCAGCTTGCGTACACTGTTGCACAGCGTCTGCAAGTTTCTCGGCATTCAGATCAACCAGTGCTAATTTGGCTCCTTTTGTCGCCAGTTCCAAAGCCATAGTCAGCCCGAGTCCCTGTGCGCCGCCTGTTATGGCAACGACTTTGTCTTGCAAATTCATAGTTTTCCCTAGTGGTAGTGGATGTAGTCAAAAAACAGTGATTACTGCGGTGAGTTGTTACTAAAGTGAGTTGTTACCAAGGTGGGGCATTATAACTGATATAAACTGTTAATGATGCATTTAGCGCTATGAATACACGGTATACCGTACATAGTGCTATCGTTATTGCACTGCGACACAAACAGGAACAGGATTGCCCTGTTCCTTCGATTTATGAATTGGCTGCTGTCAGTATCTTGTTCAGCGCAGCGCTCGGCCGCATGATCCTTTTAACAGTCTCTCGCCTGGGGTGGTAGTAGCCTTGTAAATCGGCGGGTGGACCTTGCACTGCTTCAAGTTCGGCGATGATTTTGTTTTCATCTTTTGCCAGGGCTTCTGCCAGTTTCACGAAATGAGCCGCAAGCTCAGGGGACTCAGTTTGTGCGGCCATGGCCTGCGCCCAGTACAGGCCCAGGTAATAATGGCTGCCGCGGTTATCCAGTTCACCGGTCTTGCGCGAAGGCGATTTGTTGTTATCCAATAGCTTTTCAATCGCCCTATCAAGGGTTTTGCCCAGAATATTCGCACCGGTATTATCGTTTTTGATGCTCATATCTTCCAGCGAGGCACTCAGCGCCAGGAATTCACCCAGTGAATCCCAGCGCAGGTGGTTTTCCTCCTGAATTTGTTGCACGTGCTTGGGGGCGGAACCACCGGCGCCGGTTTCGTACATACCGCCACCCGCCAGCATGGGTACGATAGAAAGCATCTTCGCGGAAGTGCCCAGTTCCATGATAGGAAACAGGTCAGTGAGGTAATCGCGCAATACATTGCCTGTGACCGAGATTGTATCCAGGCCACGAAGCTGTCGTTCCATGGATAAACGGATCGCCTCGTTGTAAGACATAATGCGAATATCCAGGCCATCCGTGTCGTGCTCCTGAAGATAGTGTTCCACCTTTTTTTGTAGTTCCCTATCGTGCGCACGTTCCGGATCCAGCCAGAATATGGCGGGCGTATCTGACTGGCGGGCACGGTTGACAGCCAGCTTGACCCAATCGCGAACAGGTGCGTCTTTGGTCTGGCAAGCTCGCCATATGTCGCCTTTCTCTACTTCATGCTCACAGATCAATGTCCCGTCTGCGTAGACAATGCGCATGCTACCGTCTTCAGATACCTCGAAAGTCTTGTCATGGGAGCCGTATTCTTCCGCTTTCTTCGCCATCAGGCCAACATTTGGTACGGTACCCATGGTGGTTGGGTCAAAGGCGCCGTGGGTCTTACAAAAATCTATCATCTCCTGGTAGATACGCGCGTAGGTGCTCTCCGGCATGACAGTTTTGGTGTCTTTTTGCTTGCCGTCAGGACCCCACATCTGGCCGGAGTTGCGAATCATTGCAGGCATGGAGGCATCGACAATCACGTCGCTGGGTACATGCAGATTGGAAATGCCCTTGGCAGAGTCCACCATAGCTATTTCCGGACGGGTGGCGTAGCAGGCCAGTATATCTTCTTCGATCTCTTCGCGTTTGGAGTGTGGCAGGCCGGCGATTTTATCGTAAACGCTGCTGAGGCCATTGTTTGGGTTGACGCCGAGTTCCGCGAACAACTTGCCGTGTTTCTCGAACAGGTCCTTGTAGAAAACCGTAACCGCATGCCCAAACACGATGGGGTGCGAAACCTTCATCATGGTAGCCTTGACATGTAGAGACCACATAACGCCGGTGTTTTTAGCGTCCTCCAGGCTATGTTCGAAAAACTCACGCAAGTGACGGCTACTCATGAACATGCTGTCGAGGATTTCACCGGCCTCCAGATGCATTTCTTTTTTGACATCTACCTTGCCATTCTTGGTTACAAATTCGATACGAACATCGCATTCTTTATCCAGGGTGGTAGATAATTCACTGGAGAAAAAATCTCCGCCGCGCATAAAGTCCGCATGGGTACGTGAGGCCTTGCTCCACTGTCCCATAGTGTGTGGAAATTTGCGCACATAGGCCTTGACAGCAGGCGGGGCACGACGGTCGGAGTTGCCTTCACGCAGTACCGGGTTTACTGCACTGCCCAGTATCTTGCTATAAGTTTTACTGGCTGCTTTTTCGTCATCGGTCTGTGGTTCTTCAGGGTAATCAGGAATGGCATAACCCTGGGATTGCAGTTCCGCGATACAGTTTTTCAGCTGTGGTATAGAGGCGCTGATATTTGGCAGCTTGATGATATTGGCTTTGGGATCTTGAGTCAGTTCGCCGAGAAAAGCGAGCCCATCTTCGATTTGTTGATCTTCGGTCAAAAATTCCGGGAATGCTGCGAGAATTCGTCCGGCAAGGGATACATCGATGACTTTAACATCGATGCCCACCGCCGAGGTGAATGGCCTGACGATTGGGAGAAGAGAGCAAGTCGCCAGGGAAGGCGCCTCGTCAGTGAGGGTATAGTAAATAACCTGGTTGCCAGTTGTCACATTAAATCCTTATGGTGTATTTAGCTGCGGGGCCGATATTGTACCAGCTCGCGGGCTGCTGCCAAAGGTAAAGCCGTAAATGGGTGCGACTCGACACCAATAATTGATAGAAACCCCGGCATCAATAGCCTGGCATATGGAAATTTATTCTCGCCTGGATCATTGTTTCTAGCGTATACTACTGTTGGTATGAATTAAATGAGACGCGGTAGAATGCCGCAGGAGAGTCAAAATGGGGCGTGTTGCATTGGTGACAGGTGGTACAAGGGGGATTGGTGAAGCCATTAGCTTGTACTTGAAGGAATCTGGCTATACGGTTGTTGCCAATTATGGTGGAAACGATGAAAAAGCTCGTGCCTTCTCCAAGGACTCGGGTATCGTGACGTATAAATTTGATGTGAGCAATCTCGATGCCTGCCGCGACGCCATAGGGCGGATAGAACAAGAAGTCGGCCCTATTGAAATTCTGGTTAACAACGCGGGCATTACGCGCGACGGCACCATGCACAAGATGGACTATGATCAGTGGTACGACGTTGTGCGCACTAATTTGGGGTCGTGCTTCTACGTCAGCCGCTGCGTCATCGAGGGCATGCGCGAGCGCAAGTTCGGGCGCATCGTCAATATTGGCTCCGTCAACGGCCAGGCCGGGCAGTATGGTCAGGTCAACTACGCCGCGGCCAAAAGCGGTATCCATGGATTCACCAAGGCCCTGGCCCAGGAGAGCGCCGCCAAGGGTATTACCGTTAACGCCATCGCACCGGGTTATGTCGCCACCGATATGGTGATGGCCGTTCCGGAAGCCGTACTTGAAAAAATCGTTGCGGGAATACCTGTCGGACGCCTGGGTGACGCCAGGGACATCGCGCGCGCAGTCGAGTTTCTGGTAAGTGACGATGCCAGTTTTATCACCGGATCAACCCTGTCGATCAACGGTGGTCAACACATGTATTAGGGGCTTAGCGTAGCCTCGTCAAATAGGGGAATAATGGCGCCGCAAGGTCATCTTGTTGCCGATCGCCGGGGTGGTGCTTTGAGTTATCTCTCCCCCGTCAACACAGTACGATCGAAGGTCGAACCAATGAGGAAGGTTGCACCTCGATTGAGATGACATCGGCCCCTGCTGCTGAAATCGCCTTATATCATGTACCCTGGGCGCTCCCAACGCCAAAAGTCGCCCACGAATTTTTATGATGAGTCCCCTATTGGGGTACCTGTCTCTTGACAGTGAGTGGACGTTGGAGCTTTAAACCCTGTAACAATTACAGGGAAGCGGTGCTGGTCAATCTACTCCCCGCTCCTTCGGAAATCGGAACTCTCTGTAGCTGCTTGAATAATAACGAATTTTACGCGGCTGCACAATGCGCGTTTTATTGAGTTGGTGCTGGACTTTTTCGCGGAAGAAAAATAAACGACAGTAGACGTTTGAAATGAGTATATTCCAATAGACAAATGATACTGAACTCCAGAACCTGATAGCTGTTGGGTGGTTTCCGCTATGCCGCCTGGTTACTCTGTTCAGCGATGGTTTTAAAGAGTTTTTGTTTGGCTTCCTTAAGCCCTTGAGCCGCTTCATTATCGTTGATTGACATAGCGATTGCATCCAGTTCTTCCATGGTGATACCGGGCTTCAGATATTGATGAGGCTCGTCCAGTGATTTGAACTTTTCGAAAGGTGTCATCATGGCTTCATAAGGATAAGTCTTCACCTGCCTGCCCTTGGCATTGGTTTTTATGACAGGGAAAAAACAGGGCCGATGATAATTGATGTAAGGGTTTGGCTCTTCAGGAAAATTAGTGGGTAGAAAATAGCACAAGAGTAACCGAAATGGAGAAAAAGCGGGTTAAATAGAAAAGGGTGCATCCTGCCCCCCGATTCTGTAATGATGTGAGTGCGAACAAACGTCATTCAGAAGAAGGAAAACAGGATGCACATCAAAACTATCCTCAATCGCGTACAAAAATTCAAGTCTTTT
>Ga0164315_10000025_pt1 | contig 73458 bp, 73 predicted proteins | sample GuaBasSedimGuay6_FD_113737 | JGI IMG/M metagenome (GOLD analysis project Ga0164315, IMG submission 113737) | Subseafloor sediment microbial communities from Guaymas Basin, Gulf of California, Mexico - Guay6, Core 4569-2, 0-3 cm | ecosystem: Environmental > Aquatic > Marine > Hydrothermal vents... | reverse complement strand
TCTCCCTTGTGGTTTTTAGTCGAACTTAAGGAGACAGCCCCCTCGGATAATTTGCAAGTTATTTGAGGGGGTCTTTTTTATTCCATCAGATAATGTGATCAGAATGAGGGAGATTTCCCTCAGATATTCTGCTCACTCTCACCAGGCACTCAAAGAGTTTGGACGCATCATCAAAACCCAGTTCATCCTCACCTACCTGGATGACCTAGAGCTGCGCCAACGCATCGAGAAGCAACTGAACAAAGTGGAGCTGGCCAATAAATTTTCCAAGGCCGTGTTCTTCGCCAACAACCAGGAATTCCAAAACGGTAGCCGCGAGGAGCAAGAGATATCGACCGCTTGTAAAGTGTTGATCCAGAATGGCATCGTGCTCTGGAACACCCTGTTTTTGTCGCATCAGCTTTCGAACACGAGCAACAACGAGGATCGAGACGCTATGCTTAAAGCGATTACCAGCGGCTCGCTATTGTCGTGGCAGCACGTCAACCTGCAGGGTGAATACGATTTCAGACAATCAGCCGCCAATGGCAGTTCGTTCGATATGTCGAGGATTTTGGCGTTACGTCTAGGTTGACATCATACGTCTTTGACGTACAATGTGAGCTATGCTGACAATCATCGAAACTCCTCTGTTTAAACGCGAAGTTAATCTACTCTGGAGTGAAGATGAGCGCGGTGAGTTTTGTGCTTGGCTCGCCGAACGACCTGATGTAGGCGATGTTATCAAAGGCAGTGGTGGCCTGCGGAAAGTACGCTGGTCGCGCAAAGGAACGGGAAAACGCGGCGGCGTTCGCGTGATCTTCTTCAACAAAAGAGCACAGCACGAAATATGGCTTTTGATGATATATGCCAAGAGTGCGCGTGAAAATATCCCACTGCACCTGCTGCGGGCCATCCGGGAGGAACTGATTGATGAGTAAGAAAAAAGAAGAATTATCTGGCGAGGAGCTTGGCCAAATGCTACTCGACTCCGTTCGCCAGATGAAAGCCGGCAAAGTTGCTAGAACTCAGCAAGTCGAGCAAAACGATGTGGTTGCTGCTCGCATGGCCGGTGGCCTGAGTCAGAGCGAATTCGCGCAAGCACTCGGAATATCAGTCAGAACCCTACAGGAGTGGGAGCAAGGACGGCGAAGCCCTTCTGGAGCTGCCCGAACTTTAATTGGCATAGCGGCAAGGCACCCTCAAATCATCGTGGAAGCTGTTCGGGTGGGCTGAATTTGCTTGAGCCGAGCATGGAGTGAAAACGTCGGCATCAATGCTAACGTTTTCATGCAGTTAAGGCGCCTGAACAGAAATTCTGACCCGCATTTGTTCTGGAACCCTTTTTCTGTAAAAAAGCATAGTGCCAGTTATGGACTAACTGGCACTACTATTCGTTACAGTACAACGAAATTGTCAGGGCTTTTCCCCAAGATTTATCAAAGCCTGGGAATAACCTGTTCTCCAAACATCTGAATATCATGGAGCGCCTGTTGTTGATCAGGCCCACCAGGATGTCGCATGCGGACAATCAGGTAATCAGGTTTGATCTGCTCTTCATATTGGCTCAGTTGTTCGAGAACGGCATCGGCGTTACCGTAAAGAATGCGTTCTTTGGCGGCGATTTCGAAGGTTAGTTGATCAACGCTGGAAACATTTTTGATATGCTCGTCTTGTACGTAGGCGCCGTGTTGATAATACCAACGCTGGGTCTCCATTGTGGGCTCGGCGAGGGCTTTAGCTTCTTCAACAGTTTCCCCGATCACAGCATCACGCATAAGACAAATGAAAGGTTTGCGACCAGCTTTTTCACAGTGTTCGCGATATATGTCAGCTTCTTTTTTGAGCACGGATAAAGACTGTATGGGATCGATGATCCAGCCATCGGCAATACTCGCAGCCCGTTTGACGCCGGGTTCACTCCATGCAGCCAGCCAGATATCGGGCTTGGACTGGTAGGGTGTGGGCGTGACCAGCACGTCCTTGAATTGATAGTCCGACGACAACGCGCTGACTCTTTTTCCAGCCCAGGCATCACGTAAGACGCTGAAGACTTCTTCAGAGCGCCGTACCCTCTGTTTGGGGTTGATGCCGAAAGCCTCGAAGTCGATGTCCTGATACCCGATTCCCAGGGCCAGTTGAAGGCGGCCTTTGGTGGCCAGGTCAACCAGTGCACAATCTTCAGCCAAACGGATCGGATGGTAGAGCGGTGCCAGTGCGACGCAGGTGCCCACTTTGATACGATTGGTTCTGGCTCCGACCAGGCCGGCCATCATGATAGGGTTGGGCAGGTAGCCATCTTCCTGTTGATGATGTTCGGTAAAGAAAAAGCCATCAAAATTGCTTTGTTCACAAAGCTCGGCCTGCGTCAGAATTTCGTCAATCAGACGATCCACTTGCTTGCCGCCTGTCGGGTCTTGTGTGCATGGGTAATAGCCTACGGGAATCATCATATATCTCCTTGGGATTATTTTCTGGCAGTCTGGTATGACTGAATTAGAAGTTCTGAGTACATTCAGGCCTGTCTGTTAGCTATCAACGCATAACACCTTATACCTGTGAACTCTCTACAGTTACCGCGGTTAAAACTCTATTGTTTTAAAAGCCATAACCATCGGGAAATTATACAAGTGTCTGTTAGTTTTTGCATTAGAAAATGTGCCCGCATCCTGAGCCAGATGCGAATCCAGCTCGACCCCCAGCGCAGCCTTGGTGAGTTTAAAAACTGTGCGTGCCGGTTTCCCAGCACACGGCTCAAGCTCTTAAACGATCATTATCAACCGACCCGGTAGTCCACGGCGGTACCATGGCAGATTAGGCTAGCCCCAGTTTCGGCCGCACCCAGTCAGCCATATCTTGCACAGCCTGATCACCCTCAGGGGCATTGCCTATAAGGAAATGGAATACATGCTGCATTTCTGGATAAATCTTAAACTTCACATCGACCCCAGCCTCTTGTGCTAGTTTAACAATTTGACGACTATCGTCTAACAATGCCTCGTCTCCGCCTACTTGTATAAACAGCGGTGGTAATCCGCTTAAGTCTGCATACAGCGGGTTGGCAAGCGGATCTTTCTTTGACCCAGATTCACCTAAGAACACTTCAACCATATGCTCAAGCAAGAACCGCTTGACGAAACAATCTTTATCAGCATGCGCATCAAGGGTTTCACCTGTAGCCTTCACATCTTTGATATGCACCTTGATCTGTATTGGCTTATTGGCGATCTGGATGGCCAGCCACTGTTTAAGGATGGACGTGAGCCAGAAGAGTTTTGGCGCAAGAAATTGGATAAACCAGAATACCAGTTAAAGCGAGTTGATTATGCCTGACGACAAATCCTTAGAGGCGCATATACAAACCAGCATTCTCAGCCCCGATGAGTTACAGCGATTGGTAAAACGAGTGCCCATGTGCGAGAAAGTTGGCGTCGTGCATGACGGTGACGATTATTATTTTGCAATGTTTAAACGACCAGGTTCAACCAAGCCCGTAGCAATGGTGCCGCTGATCCACGTCATGATGTGTCTGGAAACCTATATCGATGGCATCGACGATCTGCACTGAATAACCAGGCGCGGAGAGGGCCCTGGAATCTGTTTTAGCGTCCCAAACCTCACAAAACACCTCAAAACGCAGCATATCCACCCTTGCCTGTTTTTATCCACATATGCGCATAATGTATATTATGTTAAATAATGTATTTAGTCACACAGTTATCCACAGAGCTAGAAATAGCTTTAACTTGGAGATCAGCCCCTGGCGCGAGAATAGCCACGGCGTCCCCTCTTACGCTGATGGCTTGACCGGAGGCTATGGTTGGTAGTTATTTAAATCGACATCACCAGGTGGCCGCCGTCTACGGTCACAATGGTTCCGTTCATAAACGATCCTGCGTCGCTGGCTAGCAATAGCAAAGGCCCGTTTAATTCTTCCATACAGCCGAGACGACCAGAGGGTGTTGATTGAATATAAGCCTTACCTACGTCGCTATCGAAATACTCGGCATTCAATTCGGTTTTGAAATAGCCGGGACAAATGGCATTGCTGCGAATATTCTTGCCTGCCAGCTCCAGCGCCATGTGTTTGGTGAGCTGAATAAGCCCGGCTTTGGAGGCGGAATAAATGCCATGGCCGGTGCTGGTTGCCAGGCCCAGTACTGATGCGATATTGATAATAACGCCACCAGACCTGGCACTCACCATACGCCGGGCCGCCTCTGCAGCCACCAGCCAGGCACCTTTGAGGTTGGTGTCAACCACAAAATCCCAATCTGCTTCAGTGGTTTTATGTACGGTTTTTGGCGCGGCGACACCGGCATTGTTAATCAGCACGTTCACAGTACCAAAACTGGTTTCAGCCTGATCGAAAGCCGCAGTAACACTGGCTGCATCGGTCACATCCAGCGCAATGGCCAAAGCCTCGCCTCCCGCAGCTGAGATTTCATCGACCAGCGTCTGCAGGCGGTCCTGGCGCCGCGCAGCCACTACTACTCTCGCACCCGCTTTTGCCAGCACACGGGCAAAATGCTGACCGAAGCCACTGGAGGCACCGGTAACCAGTGCTGTTTTCCCCGTCAGTTTGAAGTTTGCTGTGTCTGAATTTTCGTTTGCCATCAGAGGCCTCATTTTTTAATGGCTGGGGTTTTCCTGGTTATACCCAGGGTTTGATAATTATTTTACTCATCACATTTCTGTACCGCCTGATCAAAGGCAGGCTTATACCAACTCAGGCGTTATTGGGGGCAGTTATGAATCGCACACACAATCACACGCCGCACCATATCAAAATAGGCAGTTACCCTGCCATCTTCCAGTAAAAATACACAAACTTGATGCAAACCACTATCCCCCGCGTTTTATGGCCATTGCCCGAATTGAGAGTGTACACAGAAAATACCTGCTACCGGCGATCACCCGAGAGGCTGATATATATGGGCCATGATTGTCTTTTTTGGTAATTTCAGGCAGGCTGATAGTTTCAGGCAGGCGGCTCATTAGTAGCCACTGAACGCTTTTAACCGGCGGTGTAAAATGCTGAAATTCTTTTGTATCAGTCCTGCCAACAGCACCGTGCATAGCACTCACCCAAGGCTCCCATTTGAAATTGTCAGCAGACATCATTGAACAGCGATTAAGTCATTGGCCTGTCGCTCGCCTGGCTACGCTGAACACTAGCGGCCAACCGCATCAGGTTCCTATTGTTTTTGTCTGGCGAGCAGGCAAAATCTGGTCTCCAGTGGACGGCAAGCCCAAACACGGTACGCCCCTGTCGCGGGTGCGAAATGCTTTGGCAAACCCGGCCGCTAGCATACTCCTCGATCAATATGATGAGGATTGGTCACAACTTTGGTGGCTACGAGTCGATGTCAAACTGGAAATCATCTATCTTGACGGAGCAAACGAAATAACAAGATCAGAAGCCCAGGAGGCCATTGCCGGGCTAAAGCAAAAATACCCACAATATAAAACCACAGCGGTGCTCAATGAACCGCCCACTCTACTGGCAATGACACCCATAAAATATCGTAGCTGGCGAGCGAAGTAACACATGCATCTCGGACTTACATCCTGGCGGACAGACCACTGTGCCCAAGCGCTCATAGAGCAGGCGGTGTTTGCCGAACAACTGGGCTATGAGTCTTTCTGGCTGACAGAACATCACTTTAGCGATAACGCTATTCCCGACCCTTTGATGTTATTGGCCAGTGTTGCCGGTGATACCCATACAATCAGACTGGCCACAGCCTCCTATTTATTACCATTGCGTCATCCTCTTCACGCAGCAGAGCAGGTTTCAATGCTTGATCAATTATCCGGCGGTCGTCTTATCCTCGGTGTGGGTCGAGGTGTGGGGGCCAATATGCTAAGGGCTTTTAATGTCGAACCTAAAGACAAACGACAGCGTTTTGAACGCCATCTCAAAATTATGATTAACGCCTGGTCCGGAGCATGCATTGCCGACGCGGACGATCCGGAAACAGGCGTCGTACTGCATCCCCTACCCGTACAAATACCACACCCACCCATTTGGGTAGCCGCCTTCGGCCCCAAAGCACTGGCTCAGGCTGGTCAACTGGGGCTGCCCTATTTGGCTTCGCCGCTGGAAACCATCGATGACATCAAAAGGAACATCAATCTGCATAATCAGGCCTGCCAGGAGAGCAAACAGTTGATTCCAACAACACGACCCATTCTGCGCACCGTATTCGTCAGTGATGACAAAAAAGTCGTCGACACACTAAGAAAGCGGCTGAGTGAGAACAATAATGCAAGCCGGTGGCGAGATCAGTGTGCGTCATTGGATGACTGGGCTATTATTGGCGATCAGCAATTTGCCAGTGAGAAAATCGCCGAATATCAGAAGCGCCTGAGCATGACCCACTTAATTATCTCACACTACCATTTAGGCGACTTGCCACAGCTATTACTGCGTGAATCCCTGGAATTAATTAGCCAACTGGACAGCGGTGATAACAAGCGCTGATTCAGGGGGGTAGTCGTATTTACCGAAATATTATGGAGAGCAGTTGATGAGTGTAGAAGTCAATGGCATAGCCCACATCCAGATGACGGTCAATAACATCGAAGAGTGTCTGCCCTTCTGGGAAAAGTTGTGCCATTTCCTCGAGATGAAAACGCTTATTAAAAATGACACAACCCTCTATTGCATTGGTAGTCGCACCGGTATTTTGATCAGGGAAGCGCCTGAAGACAAAAAGAAAATTGCCTTTGACCAGGACACCAGCGGCTTGCATCACTTTTGCTTCCGGGCGCGCAGCAAGGAGGACGTTGATGCAATTTATGAATTCATAAAAATCGAGTTGAACCCAACATTTATACATGGCCCCGAAGACGGGTCACACTTTGCACCGGGATACTATTCCCTCTTGTTTGAAGATCCGGACGGCATCAGGGTCGAGTTTAACTATGTTCCCGGCAAAGGGCATTTTGGTGATAAAGGCCGCCTGGGGCCCGCAGGAGTCGGACCGTCAGACGTCTACAGTGATAAAGGGCTTTAGGCAGGATGCCGACATCGCGCGCGTTGATCGAGTTGGATATTATAGCCGTGGTGGCTACGTGCGGGGCTAGCTGCCGTGCACGCGCCATTATATTCTCTATATTACTTTAAGTATAATCTCTATCTAATTGTAATATATGTAGTTATTGGTGGTTTATTGTATGTCGGTTGGCGAAGCGGAAATGAGTCCATTTAGTTTCGAACTTTTTACTATCTGACTAATCTATATATCGGTGTTTGACCCCTCGCGACAGGGCGTTACACTTACTTATTCCCGCTTTACTCAGGTATCAATGTTTTGAACGTACTAAGCCATATCAAGGTCGCCCTTCGCCTAGCCCTAACCGCCACCCTACTGGGCGCCCTCTCCCTCCCCAGTTGGGCCCTGATTGAATACAGCGACAGCCAGCGGCAAACCATCGTAGAGATGATAGATCAGTTGGAGGAGCGTCATTACACCAAATTCGAGTACGACGACGCGCTCTCCTCGCAGCACCTGGACAGTTATATTGACAGCCTCGACAGGGGCAAGATGTTTTTCACCGCTGCGGACCTGGCGGAATTTGAGCAATTTCGTACAGTGATGGACAACCAGTTGGCAGAAGGCAAGCTGGATGCCGGATTTGTTATCTTCAACCGCTTTCAGACGCGCCTGCAGGCGCGCCTGGAAAGCGTATTGAAGACTCTCCCGGAGGCCGTGGCGGCTATGGACTTCACTATTGATGAAAGCTACCCACTGGATGTGGAGGACCGGGAGTGGGCCAAATCCGACGTGGAGCTGGATGATCGCTGGCGCAAGCAACTCAAAAACCAGGTGCTGGGCCTGAAGCTGACGGACAAGGACGCTGACGAGATCGCTCCCACACTGAAGAAACGCTACAAAAACCAGCTCAAGCGGGTGCAGCAGTACAACAACCAGGATGTATTCCAGATCTACGCGAATGCGCTCACTGGACTCTACGACCCGCATACCAATTACTTTTCCCCGCGACGCTCGAAAAACTTCAATATCAATATGAGCCTGTCGCTGGAAGGTATTGGCGCGGTGCTGCAAATGGAAGATGACTACACCAAAGTGGCGCGCCTGGTGGCCAAAGGGCCGGCAGACAAACAAGGCGACCTGCATCCATCTGACCGCATCGTCGCGGTGGGCCAGGGAGAGGACGGTGAGCTTGAGGATGTTATTGGCTGGCGCCTGGATGAAGTGGTTGAACTGATCCGCGGTCCGAAGGACTCAATAGTGCGGCTGGAAGTGATTCCGGCCAAGGCGAAATCCACCGATCAGCGCAAGGTCATTACCATTGTGCGCAATAAGGTGAAGCTGGAGGAGCAATCTGCACAGAAGAAGGTGCTGGAAATACCCGACGGTGACAAAATTATTAAAGTCGGCGTCATTGATATACCTGCCTTCTACATCGATTTTGACGCTATGCGCCGGGGTGACAAGCAGTACAAGAGCACCACCCGTGATGTCAAAAAGCTACTGCAGGAACTGCAGGACGAGGGTGTTGAGGGTATTGTGGTGGACCTGCGCAACAATGGCGGCGGCTCCTTGCAAGAGGCCAATGAGCTCACCGGCCTGTTTATCGAATATGGCCCTACCGTACAGATCCGCCATTCCTCACGCCGTGTTTGGCGCGACGGCAAAAGGCTGAAGAGCTCCTACTACGAAGGCCCCCTGGTGGTGCTCGTCAACCGCCTGAGCGCATCTGCCTCGGAGATATTTGCCGGCGCCATCCAGGACTACCAGCGTGGCATTATCGTGGGAGACCGCTCCTTTGGTAAAGGTACGGTACAAACACTAAACCCGCTCACCGAAGGGCAGCTGAAAATCACCGAAAGCAAGTTTTACCGCATCTCCGGCGGCAGCACGCAACACCGGGGGGTCGTGCCCGATGTGGTTTTTCCAACGCTTTATGACACCAAAGAGATCGGCGAGAGTGCCCTGGATCACGCCCTCAACTGGGATCAGATCAACCCGGTGCGGCATCATCAGTACAATGATTTGAGCACGGTGCTGCCACACGTAACCACCCTGTTCCATGAGCGCAGCGAACACAATCCGGACTTCATCTACCTGGAGGACCAGGTTGACCTGGCCCAGAAAACCCGGGCGATCAAAGAGCTACCACTCAATGAAAAAGCCCGTATCGCCTTGCGCGATAGCCAGGAAGATAAAGCTCTGCTTATAGAGAACAAGCTGCGCCTGGCCACCGGCGAGGAGTTGCTGACCTCGCTGGAGGAAGATGAAGTGGATGAAGATACAGAGACTTCTGATGCAGACAGCGATACCAATACAGACGGCGATGCTGATGCGACTGTGGTTGCCGCGGAGGATGAAGAGGAGGAAGAGGAAGCAAAGGATGTGCTTCTCACCGAGGCCGGCAGCGTGCTGGTTGATGCCCTGCTGCTAAAACAGCAACGGTATGCGGTGCACAGCCGGAAAGCCGCCGAATAATTTAAGTGAGCTCAGACCAGTGGTTAGAGTACTAGTAGTAATGTCCTGTATAAATCATATATTCAGTGGCCCTCAAATTCGGGCTTCCAGAACATAAGCGGATAATTACACCCGCTTATGTTCTGGAAGCCTGAATACCAGCCAAACTACCAGGAAATAGAGGCTGAAAACAATCAGTATTATCTGAACTTCATGTTTGTGCCGTGCTCTTCATTGAAGGTTTTATAGATTCCCTCAACAAATGGTATTGCCTCTTCCGCCCAACCTTCAGTCACCCATGCGGGCGGTACGTACGGGTTGCTGGTATCGATTATTTTCTCTGCCAACGAGGGCGTTGGGAAAGACTCGCGGCTGGGCACCGCCATACGCGTGTGAACCAGATCTCGTTGGTCTTGTAGTCACCCTTCAACCCAAACGCGGGTGGTGCACGGTCACTGACGATTGCAGCATCGCCATAATCGGCGTATACGAGGCTGCCGCTGATTCGCATGCCGCTGTCCCTTGGATAGGGTTTAGCTAGGCGAACCTGACAGTGCCCAATGGATTTCATAGTTACCTTGTTATCGCTAGAAAATATATGTCATCCAGCTCGATATCCACTGCAGAATATTTGCCAGGGTATTGATCGGGTTACCCTCATCGGTGAAAAAAGTGACGGACGCGGCGGTGCCGGCTCGTTTAAGGGTGGGATCTGCATCCACCGGGAAATTGACGCGAACCGGGTAAAGCCCACCCCCCCCGGAAAGAGCGGCGAAAGGGTTATCGATATCTTCTGCGAACACTTGCCCACCCACGATATCTGTTGGCACTTGTGCCACAGTTGAGCTGTAGACCTGGCCTGGCGAACTGGAAAATACCACATTCACGGGCTGGCCAGCGGCAATACGTACCAAACCATTCTGCTTCACGCCGGTTAGAATCCAGTGTTCATCACGGTTAATGAAATTGAGCACACCATGCGCAGGGCTTACATATTGCCCTTCTTCCAGAGTGGTGCCCACTATGATGCCGTCAGACGGTACCCTGGACTGCGTGTGCCGCAACTGGTACTGGGCATCGGCCAGTAGAGCACGGGCCTGATCCAGTTCGGCCTGGTATTTATCAATTTCCCGGCGGGATGCGGCTTTTTTACTCACCAGAGTCCGGGTATCTTCCAGCTTCATCTGCGCCAGTTTGGTGATTGCTGTCAGCTTGTCGACCTGGTATTGATAAGGCTCCGAGTCAATTTCAAAAAGCAAATCCCCTTCTGCTACCGCTTGGGTTTTGCGCACGTGCACAGCGACCACTCGACCGGAGACCAGGGGGTAAATATGCTGGGTCGACGCTTGCACGACGCCAATCTGGGAAGACGGGGTGTAATGCTGCAGGGCGCCCACAACAATGAGCGCCACAGCAAGTGCTATGCCATAGACAATGGTTTTCCACGCCCGATTCCATGGCAGCAGCTTGAACTTGCTGAATACCAGCCAAACTACCAGGAAATATAGGCTAAGAACAATCAGCATTATCTGAACTTCATGTTTGTGCCGTGCTCTTCATTGAAGGTTTTATAGATTTCCTCAACAAATGGTATTGCCTCTTCCGCCCAACCTTCAGTCACCCATGCGGGCGATACGTACGGGTTGCTGGTATCGATTATTTTCTCTGCCAACGAAGGCGTTGGAAAAGACTCGCGGTTGGGCACCGCCATACGTGTGCGGACGCCATCCTTGGTGATATTCCACACCATGAAGTCCTGCGCGTAATCGACGGGACCGTCATAGACAGACTGCACGGCATCCATCACGCCAGGCAGCGTGTCGGCATCGTTCTGGAAGTGATAAGCGACGGCATGCTTGGGCCGGGTCATCGCCATCACCTTGCCAAACAGGGCAGCGGTGGCATGGACTCTGGTCAGGGCATTGAGCGCTTCGGGCGGGGAGAAGCCCCATTTTTCGATAGCCTGATTGGGCGTCAGAAAACATTCGTGAATAGAGAAATCTACGCCTTTGGCATACTCAGCCCACCAGCGATTGGGTACAGTATCGCCGGAAAATGCCAGTGTCATGCCATTCCAGTCCAGCAGAAAGCTGACAGCCTGTTCCAGGTGTATGGCCGGGATCGTCCTGATCCGAACCCCATTTTCTTCATAGATCACATTATTCACTTTGGACCAATCGTATTCTGTCACCTCCATCGAAAACGAGCGGGTATCGATGGTGCCGGCCAGGGTGCCTGTCATCCAGGCCCAGGTTTTCTCCACGTGCTCCAGCGCCGCCTTGGTGCCCCATTCAGGGCGCGTTCCACCCCCACCGGGACCCCAAACACGCAGGGGCTTGGAACGGTTATTTTGCGGCCCGTAAATGTAGAACGCGGGCAGGTCGCCCATGTGGTCCATGTGCAGGTGGGTCAGGAAGACCTTGTCGATAAAGTCCAGGGGGATGCCCAGGGCATAGATACGCTCCATTGAGCCGGTGCCCATATCAAAGATGAATTTGTCACCATTACCCAGTTCAATCAAAAAGCAGGCCGCCGCCTGCTTCAGGCGCGGCATGGGCATGCCCGAGCCACAGGCGATCACCCGCATTTCGTCGGGATCCAGTGCCTCTGTGCCCGGGTAATAAACACCGTGGGTCGGTGACGGTTCTGTCGGAGACCATCCGCTTGCAACAGTTGCGCCGGCAGCGTGAGCGGATTGCATCAGGCCAGGGGAATTTCCCCCGGCACCATCCATATGGCCCCATTGATAGACCGCCGCTGCAGCCACCACAATGGCCGACCCTGCCAGCACTTTTTTCAGACTTTTCATTAGCTTATCTCCTGAGATATCTGTACCACCCCACAATTCAACGGTGGACCTGCTTTTGCTTATGTGTACCAGTTATACCGAAATCCAGAAAAAGGCAGCATCGAAAAATCGAAGTCTTGAATATCGGGTAGGACAGGAACACATCACTGCGGCCAGGACTACGAGTCCTCCGAAATCCCTGTTGCAGTCAACCAGGCGGGCCTCTGTGCCTTACTCGGCTCACCTATACTCATATCCAATCCTGCCGGTGGCTTTGGTGGCGGCGCGGGCCAGGCAAGCTGATCGGCCCTGGTTTGCCTAACCACGATGTAGTCAGACGTGACGTTGATGGTTGTCAGGTCTTGCATCAGTAATACGGGGCCGTCATAGGTTGTGCGCCAACGCTGGAACAGCGGGTCGATCAGATTTTCATCCAGCGTGAAATGCCTCCCCACGCCCAGTCGGGGCTTGGCAATACCGTAGACTTGACCCAGCTCGGCGGGAGTCGTGTGCTCTTCCATGACGCCCTCGGCGGCTTGAATCGGCATGTGGTTATAGTGGGCGAACTCCTCGGCAGATGGAAATATCTCATGGATGAATACGTCCGCACCCTTGCCCTGATCGGCCTCAAAAGTACTCGGCTGGCTGTCGGCGGTGTAGACAAAAGTGAGCCCTTTCCATTCCAGCCGGAAGCCCATTGACCCGGCGAGCGCGTGGATTACCGGAAAGGCGTAGATTTTGACGCCGCTCTCATCGTAGGCAAGCTGACGTGGCGTCTCCGGTCTGAATTTGCCGATGTCAATTTCGTGAGGAACAATCGTCATTCCACCTCTGGGAAGGATGCTCTGCTTGTTCTGAATGTGCCACTCAGCCGCTCCCATTACATGCTGCGTCAACGCGGTAATACCTAATTCTGGCGTATAACCTGAAGAGCCCCACACATGTAGAGGTGTATTGCGCGCCCAACCCATCGCATCGAACAGGGGGAAAATACCGCCGATATGATCCAGATGGAAGTGCGTTATAAAGACTTTATCCAGCTCAGCGGGGTGTACGCCCAGGGCGAAAAGGTTTCCGACCGTACCGCCGCCTATATCGAAAATAAAGGAATCCCCGGTGCTCTGGGGAAGCGGTAGTCCTCAGCCGCAGCGCTCGCGATTACAGGCATTATCAGAAACGCTGCAATACCTCCTAAAATAATTCTTTTCATGGTCAAACTCCCTCTTTCATTCGTAGTAAATTGTTAACGTCCGTTACCGATAAATAGATACACCAATCAGGGGACCCTGAAATAAGAACTCAAACACTTTGTTATTTCACCCCAATATGAGCTGCGATGATGCGGTGAATTACAGACGCCATTGATCGTTCTTCATCAACAGTGACCTGCGTCAGATACCGCAATTCCTGATCTGTGACAAAGGTGACCAACCGGTTGGGGCGAGCGTTCCGAGAAGGCACGCGCGGACGGCCTAACCGCCCCTTCCTCTCTGGTTGTGTTGTGCGTTCCTTTTTCATCATCCGAGATTCCTAGATGTGATTTATTCGCCAAGGTCCACCGGAACCGGTAAGGACAGGCACAATATGTAACGGTAAAGTCCACCCTTTATATATCAAGCCGCTGACAGGCAGCATCAAAAAATCGAAGCTCCACCAGAACCTGGCAGACCGTATCTACTTCTCAGAAAGTTGAGACCGTGGGTAAGGCTTGTGTATCTAATTCAGCAGTGAATGGCCCGTGGAATTGGGATTCCATCAGAGTGCCGGCAAGAATGAGGTTAATCCGCCCTCTTTCATCAACTACCTGAATTGCCAAAGTGAATTAAGCAGGTATATGATTGGCATATTGTGTGCCCGAAAAGTCCAGTCTTTATAAATTAGGCTGCTGGTAGGCAATATCAATAAATCGAGGTCGTAACAATGTCTTACAGGCTGTACCGTGCCGCTTACCCAATCATGATGTGGCACAATCGGGTTCTTACCAGGGCCACCCGATATGCTTGAAACCATCAACCAGAAGTCCTTTCATATCGAAGAGCTATCAGCCCTGCAGATCGGCTGGCAAATTGACTTTACCCAGCTTAGCCCTGCTCAGCAGGAATCCACAGTCAGCCTGGTGCAATCCAGCGTTATAGGGGCGTGCCACTTTCAGCTCAGTTCCGGTTTTGATCAACGTCTGCATGCCCAACCCGGCTACTACAGCTTCGGCCTGCCCGACCCGGAAACTACGGGAGTCACGGTGCAGGGGAAAGCCGCTAGTCCGGGCGCCATAATTGTATTTTCACACGACGATGAAGCGTACGGAGCTTCCCATGCCGGTTTTCAAGGCTACGGCATCCATGTCAGGGCGGCATATCTAGAGTCCATAGCAGAGACAGTTTTCAAAATGCCCTTGCGATTACTGGTGCCTGCGGCCAGTGTCTATGCGCTGACGGAGGTAGAATTTGGCCATCTGCGCTGGGAATTGGCCAAGTGGTGGCAAATGGCCGCAACGGATGACCCTGCGAGTGCGTCACTGCTTGTACACCGTCAAGAAGCGCTGGCCATAGCCGTCCTGAATGGCCTCAGCCACTCCGTCAAAACTGATGAAACGCCATACCTTAAGTCTGACCGGGCGATAAGAGTTGTGCTGGATTATGTAAACAGCACACCCTCAGACGAGATTACGGCAGTAGGACTGTGCACGCTCGCCGATTGCAGCCAGCGTTGGCTGGAGCAGAGTTTCAAAACGCGTTTTGGGGTTACCCCAAAGGCCTATGTCAAATGCCTGCGATTAGCACGCCTGCGGCAGGACTTGTTCCGCGCAACTAACCGTGAGAGCGTAACTATCATTGAACTAGCCAGTGCTTATGGGTTTTGGCATATGGGCCAGTTGGCTGCGGACTATCGCAAGGTCTATTGCGAATTACCATCGGCCACACTGAACAGAAGTTAGCCTGTGCATGGAGAAATACTAATTCACAAACAAAATCAGGGACTTAGTAGGGGAAATAAGTTGAAGAAGTAGACGGGTTTTTGAAACCGAACTTCGAGCTTTTTCCGAACCCTGCACCATCGATACGGGAGAATTGCAGTCTGATGGCGATAGCAAAGGGCGACCAGAAAAACAGCACGATTATATTTACAGGAGGGACAACCCGCAGATTGGCTTGCCCTCGGTGATACTGAAACAGCGGATCTTTATCGGAGCTGAGATATTTTGGCCAACCCTGACTGGACGTAGCGTCATTGAACATCCGACAAAGCGCCGGACCATCTACATTGCCAACGTGGACAGCGAAGCCAACGATGCGCCGCGTGTATTGATCCATGACGGCCTGTTACTGTCGTGGCTTCCGGCCTCCGCTAGGTAAATAACATCTTTCATACCGCCCGAGGGTAATATTGGTTCCCGAATGCAGCAACTGGCAACTATCTGATATCATTGAAAAAGTAAGAATTCGCCAGGCACAGGATCTACAGTCCCAAAGAAAGGACGCGTTAAAGCTGCTCGAGTCGCGCTATATTTGCCACCATGCCGGAATTGAAATCGCCCTGCGGAGGGCGATTGCCCATTGGCGAAAATACTACCGTTTTTACACCCAGCTTATTCAATCGCAGCTCAACTTCCGGCAGGGGCGGTGCCTCCCACAGCATTACTTGTGCCGGATGTGACCGCAAGAGACTTTCCAGCGCTGACCACTGGGTCTCGCTCGGGACCTTATCCGGCTCCCAGTGGACGGCGCGGCCATTGAGATGATACCGTCGCTGCAGATACTGGTAGACAGGATGCGAGTACAGCAGGGGTATGTCATCCAGTTGTCGGCCTGTGGCCAGCAGGCGTTGGTCCATTGTTGCCAGCTTTTGCTGCAGAGCCGCCAGTCGCTGCTCTATCACCGCGGATTCACCCGGCATCAGGTGCTGCAAAGCGCTGGTCACCGCTTGCAGTTGCAACTGAGCGAGTCCCATATCCAGCCAGGTGGTAAAAGCCAGTTCACCGTGACTGTGCTCTCCTGCAGGGCCATGGCTGTGCACCGGGTCAGAATCCACCGCTATTAACTGTTCGCGGTAAGCCGCTGAAGTATCGACCAGGCGACTGGCCGGCAGACTCACATTGGCGACCCATCTGGCATAATTCGCCCCGTTCAACAGCACCAGATCGGCCTGCTGATACTGCAATACTGTTGCCACATCGGGTTGCCAGAATGCGGGATCATCCTCTGCCGGTGCGGGGAACATTACCCTTGCGGCATCACCTGCCAGCTGCTGGGCCATCCAGGCCAGGGGGTAATTAACCGTGTAGATCAGCGGTGCCCGGCCTGCGGTTTCGGAGTCCCCTGCGAGCTGGCTATCCTGTCCCTGCTCGCAAGCCGTCAGGATGAACAATGCCAGTGCCAGAAATAGTCTCAATTCATCACTACCGCTTGCAGCAGCGGTCCTCCCCAGATCAACGTGGCTCCTGTCAGCAGGGCCGCCAATAGGACCGACGCCAGAAGCACGATAACGATCTCAGCCAGCATCAGGCTGCCAATAGCTACACGAGAGCCACCCAGGCGGGACATGGTGTCCATTTCAGCTCGACGCGCCCGCAAGGACAGCAGGAATACCAACAGCACAACTGCCGCGGTCGCAACTCCCACCAGTGCCATGGCGACCAGCACATAGCGTTGCACCGCGAACACCGTATCCAGCAACTCGTCTATAATCGCGCGGGGCTGCACTATTTGCAGCTGTGGATGGGACTGGTAACGCCCCTGGATCAACACACCTGCCTTGTCGTCCGCCGGCACGGGCAGGATCGCCGTCAGGGGGTTGTGATCACTGTCCCCGTGAAAATGAAAACTGTCGATATTGTCCGCCGTAATCTCGTTGTACTGCACCAGCGCCGCATTGGCGACGATACGGTCACCGTCTTTTTTCAGCACGGAGGCAGCCGACTCGGGCTGTGCCAGGTCCTGATGCCCGTGCCCCAGCCCCTGGATTACCCAAGCGGTTTTTACATCCACAAAGATGGCATTGTCATCCTGGCTATAAGCGGAGGCGAGCACACCCACCACCTGCATTTTCAGTGGGTACACGCCGGCCAGGTCGAATACGCTTTCAGGGGAAGAGACAATGGATTCACCGGCACCGATACCCAGGCGCTCCGCCACCCGGGCGCCGATGACGGCTTCACCCAGACTGACCATTTGCCGGCCCGCGGCTATCGGCAGCCCGCGAAAAGCAAAATAATCCAGGTTGGTACCGACAATCGGGTGGCCCTGGCTCTGGAAGCGCACATACAACGGAATGGGCTTCACCAGGCCACTGGCACGCAACTCATCGACTTGTCCATAATTCAGTGCAGGTGGCAGGCCCGCGGAAAAGTACAGGGAATTGAGCACCAGTTCCAGGGGGCTGCCGCGACCGCCCAGCAGCAGGGGAGAGCGGTCGGCGCGTGCCGTCATATCCGTCGCAGTCTGTTGCACCAGCAGTTGCAAGCCCAGGGGTACATAAATCACCAGAGTAACTGCCAGCAGTAGAATGACCGTCTTCCAACGGTGCCACAGCAGGTAGCGCCAGGCCAGGAAAAAGACGCCGCTCACACCGTCGGCTCCCACTGGTTCAACACACGAAAATCCACTACCCGGTCAAAACGTGGTAACAATTCCTGATCATGGGTCACGGTTATCAGCGTTGCCGAGTGCGTGCGCGCGTAATCCAGCAGCAGGTCCAGCACCACTGTCTTGTTGGACGGGTCCAGGTTGCCCGTGGGCTCATCCGCCAGTACCAGTGCAGGCTGCAGTAACAGGGCGCGGCTTACCGCCACCCGCTGGCGCTCACCCTGTGACAGCTGGTTGGGATAGCGCTTTAATTTATCACCAATGCCAACATGCCCGGCCAGTTCCACAGCGCGGGAGCGCAACTCCCCGGTTGCCTCGAGCCCGCTGCCAATTCGCAGTGGCAGGAGGATGTTATCCAGCACCGACAGGTATTCCAGCAGTTCGAAATTCTGGAACACCATCCCCATCTGCCTGATGCGAAAATTGCGCCTGGCATTGTCATTGAGCGCAGACACTATCTCGTTGCCAACCCGGACTTGTCCCCGGTCGGGCAACAGCACGCCGGCCAGCAGGTTCAGCAGGGTGGTCTTGCCACTGCCACTGGGGCCGACTATCGCCACGGACTGGGCCGCAGCGATGACCAATTGCTCAACCTGCAGAGCAAAATCGCTGCCACTGTACTGGAAACGCAAGTCGGTGATGGTGATCATGGCTTACAGCCGCTGCTCCTGCAGCACATTCATTTTGACCAGCTTCCAACGATTATCGACTGCCCGTATCGACAATTCGGCCTGGTACTGATTACTGCGAGTATGGACGTGCCCCCAGTGGCCGACGGAACCGATGACATTCCAGGTAACGTCGGCGCTGAAGCTGTCGCTGTCCGTCCCCGGCTGGATTTCGATATCCTGCAATTCTACCGTCTTGACCTTGGCCCGGGCACCACCCTGGTTGGCCAGTTCCAGGCTGCGTCGCGTCTCCAGGTAGATCTCGGTGAGTAAATCTCCGCCTACGCTGCGCTCCAGGGTATCGTATATATCACTCTCCTCCCGGTAATCGAAAGCCTGGTAGACATTGCGCAGCAGGTCTATTACCACTTTCTCGGTGGCGGCCGAAGGTGGTGCCAGTGGTTTGCCAAGTATGAAAGACAAACCCACCACCAGCAGGCCACAAACTGATGCAACAGCACTGGTATTACTCTTGCTGCGCCTCCACACAACGACGCTGACCAGAACCAATCCCAGCGCCCACCAGCGCGCTATGTATAGCCACTGGGCAGCGGCAGACGGCGGCGAAGCCAGATCGATAAGCCCCGGAATCGTGGGATTGAGCAGGAAGTTTTGCCACTCCAGGACCGCATAATCCGGCTCCAGGTATGTCTTGAAAGGCCCGGCCTCATCCACTGCAGCGGCGGGCACCAGGGCCGTGCGCTCATCAAACATATCCCAGGTCATGGTGGCGTTGTCCGGCAGACTGGGGACGGGGTAGACAAAAATTACCCCTATCACAGCGCCGTCCAGGTTGATGTCCACGCCCGCTTCGACCACCATGGAGCTCTTCAGGGTACGGCTCAGGAAGTTGGCCCGCTCCAGGATGGGTGTCGCCGGCTCGCCATTAATGGTTACTGGTTGCCGCGCCATCAGGAAGCTGGATATTTTTTCCAGGATGGCGCCACGCTGATCCGCCGCGATGATATCGGCTTCGGCCAGGCCCAGATCCACCCAACGCTGCATATCCTTGGGCCGGACAATAATTTCCTTACGCACCTCGAAGGGCTCGACGTAGAGGAAACCGCTCATGGGCGCGAAGTAACTGCGGCGCATGGTGCGCTGTTCAAATGCCGTATACCAGGGGTCATGCCAGTCCAGGTTCAGTACTACAGGTTGCCCCAGAAAGCGGAAGTCATTGACCGCGACCGTATTGTGATACACCACAAAACCAATATTGGGCATCGGGTTATTGCGCGGCGGACTAAAAATCAATTGTGGCGGGCGCCCCTGCAGCGCGTAGGACAAAACAGCAGCGATGATCGTTTCCTCATCCTCTGCTGCAACCGGCAACTCCTCTCCACTTATCGGATCACGCCTGATACGGGCACGGGGGCCGATTTCCAGCAAACGCCCACCCAGGGCACCCTCCCTGGTGGCTATTACCAGATCTTTGACGAAAAACTCCGCTACGCGCTCCGCATAGGGTCGCGGCGGGTTACCCATTTTTTCGTAAATCTCATCTGGCATCAGGTTGCGAAAAGCCGGGAGATCATGCATGCCAATTTCCAGTTCCACCCTGACCTGGTCCTGCTGAATGTAATACTCGGCGATGGTCGTGGCGAACATGGAGCGATTGGTTATCAGCGCATCGGCCAGGGTATTACAAGTAGAGAACAGGCCGAGTAATACACTGACCAGTCTGAAGAAATTCGTCATGGAAAGGAGCTCAAGGGGCTTGCGAGGAATTATGGTCACAGGCGGTACTATACACCAACGGGTAGGATTATCGTTTTCCCCGGGGCTCGGCCCTGGTTCGGAGTTCGGTTTTACAATTCTTCAGCTTAGTTGGCAGGCCCAGTCCTGCCAGGCTCGATCGGTCCGCAGCTATCTCCTGCAGGCTTGCTTCCTTCTCCTCAAGTTCACTTTCCAGGGCTGCTAGTCGCTCGGAGAGCTCAGATACCGTAGCGTCGAATACCTGCTGGATTTCCAACTGCCGGGACTCGGATTCCCCTATAAAGTCGGTGATATGGGATTCCAGGGTCGTGGCCATCTGGTGGAGTAATTCCGCCGGCGTCGTCGGCGCCACCCCGTCGTTTAATTACCGCTTACCTTGTTATGACGAATTTGAGGGGCACTGAATATACGATTTATACAGGTCACTACATTATGTCTAGCAAGCACCATTCTGGTCAGACTACGATTCCCCGAACCAGGACAAGTCCGTGTGCAGGCGCACTACGTCGCCCACAATGATCAAGGTGGGTGCCGTGGGGCGCTCCCGCTCCACCACATCAGCCATGGTAGCCAGAGTGCCCAGCAATACTCGCTGCTCCAGTAGCGTACCTCGCTCGACCAGTGCTACCGGGGTGTCGGGCGACCTGCCGGCATGAGCCTGTAACTGTTCACAGATGACCGGTAGCCCAACTAAACCCATATAGAACACCAGGGTTTCGGTGGTGGACTGGAATTCACTCCAATCGTGTTCCACCTTATTCCCTTTCAGATAGCCGGCCACAAAGCGCACCGACTGCGCGTAATCTCTGTGTGTGAGCGGAATTCCCGCATAGCACGCCGCACCGTTGGCGGCAGTGATACCCGGCACCACTTGAAAAGGAATACGGTGTTTGGCCAGTAGCTCTATCTCTTCCCCACCCCGACCGAAAATGAAAGGGTCGCCACCTTTGAGCCGAACAACGCGCTTGCCCTGTTGTGCCAGCTCCAGCAATAGCTGATTGATATCTGTTTGTGCGACGGTGTGGTCGGCGCGTTTTTTGCCGACGTAAATACGCTGGGCGTCACGCCTGGCCATCTCTACAATGACGGGCGATACCAAACGGTCGTATAATACGACATCCGCGCTCTGCAGCAATCTGGCCGCCTTGAAGGTCATCAGGTCGGGATCGCCCGGGCCGGCGCCAATCAGGTAAACTTCACCGCCATGCAAAGCACGGGTATCTTGCTCGCGTTCCCGCAGCCGCTCTCGCAGTTGGGCCTCAGCCTGCTGTTCCCTGCCGGCGAGCACCTGCTCTGCCAGGGTCCCTTCCATAGCCTGTTCCCAGAACAGTCGACGCGGCGTCGCCCGCGGAATACTGTCTTTTACCAACTGGCGAAAGCGCCCGGCGAAGTCGGCCAGACGACCATAGGCAGTAGGTATTGTCGCTTCAATTTTTCTGCGCAGGATTCTCGCCAGCACCGGGCTTTTACCGCTACTGGTAATGGCGATTAACAATGGATCGCGGTCAATAATGGAAGGGAAAATAAAACTGCACAACTCTGGCGCATCCACCACGTTTACCGGCAGGGAGAGGGCCATTGCATGCTGATAGATTTGTTTGTTGGTCGCCCTTTCGGGAGTGGCGGCAACCGCCAGTTTTTTGCCGTGCAGGTCAGTTTCCCGATAGCGGGATTGTTGCCAAACGCCGCCGTGATCAGCCAGTAATTGCTCTAACTCTGCACTTATCTCGGGCGCTACGACGGTGACATTCGCACCCGCCCGCAACAACAACCGCGCCTTGCGCGTAGCCACGGTGCCCCCGCCGACCAATACCACTGGCGCATCTTGCAGCCTCAGACAAACGGGCAGGTATTGCACGGTATCAGCCTCCGAGAATCGTCAAACCATTCATATAGGGTTGCAACACCCGTGGAATACGAATGGTGCCATCCGATTGCTGGTGATTTTCCATTACGGCGACCAGGGTTCTGCCCACAGCGAGACCGGATCCGTTGATAGTATGCAGTAGTTCCGGTTTGCCGGTCGCCGGGTTGCGCCAGCGGGCCTGCATTCTCCTGGCCTGGTAATCGCCAAAGTTACTGCAGGAAGATATCTCCCGGTAAGTGTCCTGCGCGGGCAGCCATACTTCCAGGTCGTATGTTTTGCAGGCGGAAAAGCCCAGGTCGCCGCCGCAGAGGATAACCTTGCGGTATGGCAACTCCAGTAGCTGCAATACTTTTTCGGCGTGGCCAGTGAGTTGTTCCAGTGCCTCTGCGGACTGCTGCGGGCGCACCAGGCGTACCAATTCCACTTTTTCGAATTGGTGCTGGCGAATGAGGCCCCGGGTATCTCTGCCGTAGCTGCCCGCCTCGCTACGAAAACAAGGCGTATGGCAGGCAAACTTAACGCCGTCTGCGCCGAGCTCGGTGTCTTCAAATATTCTATCGCGGGCGACATTGGTTACCGGCACTTCCGCTGTCGGTATCAGGTAGAGATCCTGCTCCGCCCTGAGCTTGAACAGATCCTCTTCGAACTTGGGCAGTTGGCCGGTACCCTGCAGCGACTCCCGGTTGACGATATACGGCACATAGATTTCAGTATAGCCATGCTCCTGCGTATGCAGATTGAGCATGAACTGGATCAGGGCGCGATGTAACCCGGCCAGCCCGCCGTACATGACGGTAAAGCGCGAGCCGGTGATCTTGCTCGCGGTTTCACTGTCGAGTTGCCGCAGCGCCTCGCCCAGCGCCACATGGTCTTTTACCTCAAAGTCGAACGGCCCCGCCTCTCCCCAGCGGCACACTTCCAGGTTGTCGTCTTCACTCGCGCCGGCGGGGACTTCCGCTGCGGGGACATTGGGTATGCTGAGCAACAGTTCTTCCAGTTCGCCCTGAACCTGTTTGGCCTGTTCGGTAAGGTCATCAATCTGCGCTGCGATGTTTTGCAGGGTTTCGTTGACCTGCGCCTTGGCATCAATCACGCTCATGCCCTGCCCGACCAGCACACCAATTTTCTTTGACGCGCTTTTGCGCTCCGCCAGCAGATTCTGGCTGTCTACATCAGCCTGCTTGCGGCGCGCATCCAACTCTTTGAACTGCTGCGCATCGAATGCAAAACCGCGTGTCGCCAGGGCTTTGGCGATGCCCTCGGGGTCTTGCCTGACCGCCTTGATATCCAACATCCTGATAATTCCTGTTACTGATCCGTGATAAACAGAGGTACTTACAATAGTTTGCTACTGCCCGGCCATTCAGACCATCAAGCGGGTGAGGGCAATGGCGGCGCCCGCCATGGCTACGCAGAGAATCGCACTGCCCAACATATAAATCAGTGCGTGGGTGATATGACCGGCCTCCATCAGGCCGATGGTCTCCAGCGAAAAAGTAGAGAAGGTGGTGAACGCGCCCAAAAACCCCACCATCAGCACGCCGCGCCAGTCCGCGTGGATTAGCTGACGTTCCACCAGCAGAACGTAGATGATGCCTATGGCAAAAGAGCCCAGCATGTTGACCATTAAGGTCCCCACCGGCATTTTGCCCTCCCAGAGCCCGTGCGCCCAGGTTGCCAAAAGATAGCGTGAAACGGCCCCGGTGGCGCCACCGAGAGCGATGAACAGCAGGTATTTCATGATTGCTTGGAAGTCGTTCTCTCGTAGCGGCGTATTGTACTGGTTTTATCCCGGTCGCGCAGGTATTTGAGCTTTTGCTGAATCTTCAGTTCCAGCCCGCGGTCCACCGGATGGTAGTACTGCCTGTCTTTCAGGGCTTCGGGAAAGTAATTTTCACCGGCAGCGTAACCGCCCTCCTCGTCATGGGCATAGCGGTAGTCTGCGCCATGTTCCAGTTCTTTCATCAGCTGGGTCGGCGCATTTTTCAGGTGCAGCGGCACCTCGGCACTGTCACCTTGCTTCACATCGGCTTTAGCGGCCTTGAAAGCGCTGTAGATGGCGTTACTCTTGGCGGCGCAAGCCAGGTAGACGATCGCCTGGGCGATGGCCAGCTCCCCTTCCGGGCTCCCCAGGCGCTCCTGCACCTGCCAGGCCTCCAGGCACAGGGTCAACGCACGGGGGTCCGCGTTGCCGATATCCTCACTGGCCATACGCACCACACGGCGCGCCAGGTAGAGTGGATCACAGCCACCGTCGAGCATACGGCAGAACCAGTACAGCGCGGCATCGGGGGCACTGCCCCGCACTGCCTTGTGTAGAGCGCTGATCTGGTCGTGGAACAGGTCACCGCCCTTGTCAAAACGTCTTAGTGAGGCCTGCAATACCTCTTCCAGGGTACTGCCGGTGATGTGGCCCTCTTCCGCCATATCCGTAGCGAGTTCCAGCAGGTTGAGAGCCCTGCGTGCATCGCCATCAGCCTGGGCGGCGATCAGTGCCAGGCAACCTTCATCGACCTGCACCCCGTCGCCCAGTGCGTCCAGGCCACGCACTAAAACCGCTTCTATATCCGCCTCCTCCAGCGAGCGCAGCTTGTAAACACGCGAACGCGATAACAGCGCATTATTGAGCTCGAAGGAAGGATTTTCAGTGGTAGCACCGATAAAAATCACCGTGCCATCTTCCACAAAGGGCAAGAATGCGTCTTGCTGGGATTTGTTGAAGCGGTGCACCTCATCCACAAACAGCACGGTATCGCGCCCCCCAACCTTGTGCTGGCGCGCCTGGGCGATGGCCTCCCTGATCTCTTTGACACCGGATAATACGGCAGATAACTGTAAAAAATGGGCGTTGGCATGCGCCGCGGCGATTCTTGCCAGGGTGGTTTTGCCTACGCCCGGCGGCCCCCAGAAGATCATGGAATGTAATTGGCGGCTGTCTATCGCCTGCCTCAGTGGTTTACCCGGGGCCAGCATATGTTGCTGTCCGGCATAATCATCGAGATTGGTCGGTCGCAGGCGCGCTGCCAGTGGCTGGTAACCCCCCGCAGGCGAACCAATGCCAGCGGCCGTGGTCGGCTGCTGCCCTGTTGGCGTCCCTGCGAACAAATCAGTTGTCATAATAGAACAGGTCTACCCCGTCCGGCGGGGTGAAGGCGAAGTCCTCGCTGGTCAGTTCAGTGTCGCTGTCTAACTGACTGAACTCGATGGCCACGCGCTGGTTCAGGTTATCCAGAATATCCATACCGGTAATGGTCGACCCGTTCAAGTGCAGGGTCAACTCCTTGAAGCCCACATCAGCAGACACCGGCGCCAGAGTGAAATCATCCGCGCCGACCTGCTCTACGTTAAACTTTCTGCGCAATGCAGACGCATCCCCGCCCAATACCTGCAGGGGAGACATTTGAACGCTGTCGGTTACCGGCCTGCGCGTTGCGGTTTCCAGGTCCTGGTCGTAATGCCAGATAAAATCAGGGCTGGCGATAATTAATTGATTGTCCGGGTAGAGTATCTCCCAGGCGAAATAGCCGGGACGCAGCAGGCGAAACCTGCCGCGCGATTCAACCAGCAGCACATCGTTGTTGCCGTACTGGCGCTGCTCAAAGTTACCCTGCAAATGTTGCAAGCCCTGTAAGGCATCAAGCAATTCATCGGTGGCGCCGCGGGGCTGGGCTGTGGCCCACAGGGGTAACAGGATCAGCCACAGGGTGGCCATGAGTCTCTTCATGCTATTTCTATTTCCATGTTCAACGCCGTAGCGCGTCGGCAGCGGCAACTGCGCTCAGGCTTCGGGTGGCGGTGGTGCCAGCACTTCCCGCTGGCCATTGGTACCCATTTCAGTGACAATGCCGGCGGCTTCCATGGCCTCGATCAGCCGTGCCGCACGATTGTATCCAATCCGCAATTTGCGCTGCACCGAAGAAATAGAAGCGCGACGACTCTGTGTCACATAGTGCACGGCTTCGTCGTACAGGGCGTCACTCTCATCATCTGGGTCAGTTGAGCCGGATTGCAGTTCCCCGGGGGTAACCGGCGTGCTGCTGCCTTCGTCCAGCAACCCCTCGATATACAGGGGTGCACCGCGGCGCTTCCAGTCGGCCACCACCCGGTGCACTTCCTCGTCACTACAAAAGGCGCCATGTACCCGGGTGGGCACACCGCTGCCCGGTGGCAGGTAGAGCATATCCCCGTGGCCCAGCAGTTGCTCCGCTCCACCCTGGTCCAGAATTGTTCGCGAATCGATTTTGGAAGAGACCTGAAAGGCGATGCGGGTCGGCACATTTGCTTTGATCAGACCGGTGATCACATCCACCGAGGGGCGCTGGGTGGCCAGAACGAGATGGATGCCGGCGGCCCGCGCCTTTTGCGCGATGCGAGCGATCAGTTGCTCCACTTTTTTACCGACGATCATCATCATGTCGGCGAATTCGTCAATGACCACCACGATGGCCGGCAGCTTCTCCAGGCTCGAGTGCGCTTGTTCCTCGTCCGTCTCAGCGAAGATGGGGTCCGGTGTCCACAGCGGGTCGGGGATGGGGGCGCCCGCCTTGATGGCATCCTCCACCTTGCGGTTGTAGCCCGCAAGGTTGCGCACACCCAGCGAAGCCATAACTTTGTAGCGCCGCTCCATTTCCGCCACACACCAGCGCAGACCGTTGGCGGCATCTTTCATATCAGTGATCACCGGCGTCAGCAAATGCGGGATCCCGTCGTACACCGACAGTTCCAACATTTTAGGGTCCACCAGGATCAAACGCACATCCGCCGGACCGGACTTGTACAGCAGGCTCAGCAGCATGGAGTTTACACCTACCGACTTACCTGAGCCGGTGGTTCCCGCTACCAGCAGGTGCGGCATCTTGGCCAGGTCCGCCACTACCGGCTGACCCGCTATGTCGTGGCCCAGGGCCAGCGTCAACGGTGACTTGGATTGTTCAAAGGTCTGGGATGACAGCACTTCCCTGAAATTGACGATCTCCCTGTCCTCGTTGGGGATTTCGATGCCCACCACCGATTTGCCGGGTATCACCTCCACCACGCGCACACTGATCACGGCCAGTGAGCGGGCCAGGTCCTTGGCCAGGTTGGAGATGCGCGAAACTTTGACCCCGGCGGCGGGCTGGATTTCAAAGCGGGTGATCACCGGGCCGGGATACACCGCTGTGACCGCGGCACTGATGCCAAAATCAAGCAGCTTCAGTTCCAGTAATTTGGAAAGACCTTCCAGGGCCTCCTTGGAATATCCTCTGCCTGGATCTTTGATTTCTTCATCCAATAGCTCCAGATGCGGCAGAGCACCCGTCACCGGCGCGTCAAACAGAGGCTGTTGTTTTTCTTTTTCCACCCGGTCACTTTTCTCCGCCCTGGATTTAAGTGACTTTATCTTGGGTGGTTTACGTTTTTTCTCTTTCTCGACGTGCTCGCTGATCACCACCTTGCGCGCCTCAACGGCCTTTTCCCGTTCGCGCTTGTCACGGAAATCGTCGATGGTTTTTGCCAGGGCGCTGCGACACCGGGAAAAAGTGGCGATACTCCATTTGCCCAGTTTGTCCATCAGGGTCAGCCAGCTCAAATCAGTGAAGATGGTCATGCCGAACAGGAATACCGCCAGCAGGATCAGGCGGCTACCAACCGCACTAAAGGCCAGGGTAAACGCATCACCGATAGCCTGCCCCAAAATTCCGCCGGCGCCCTGGGGCAGGCCGGACGTCCCGGTGTCGTTCATGGCAGCCAGCGTGGTACCTGCGATCATCACCAGCACCAGGCCCAGAGCGCGAATACCGAAGGTGAGCCAGTCAAAGCCATTATGCTCGTGTCGCTCGAGCATAATGATAAACGCGCGATAGGCCAACAACAGAGGAAACAGGTAAGCGGCGAAACCCACCAGCGAGAAAAATACATCTGCCAGCCAGGCGCCGGTGGGACCACCGAGATTACTGATGTTGGCGCCACTGCCGGTGGCCGACCAGCCCGGATCCTGCGGGCTGTAGGTTATCAAGGCCATCATCAGATACAGACACACGGCACTCACGCCGATAAACGCCCCCTCACGCAGCCGTGGGCCAAGGAAACTATCGGTGTTGGTATTGTCGGGCACGGGTTTTATTATCCTTCCTGGTCGCGCGGGACGAAGTCCTGGCACGACGCCACAATGCGATTCATAATAATACGCCGTGTGACTGTATTTGTCATTTATTTCAAAGAGTTATAGGCTTTTGTTAGAATAGCTCTGATCTTTGTCGGATTTCTGCCTTTAAAGTACCATAGTCGGCCCCCATATGGTTGGGATCAGGTCTTGTATTTTGCCTGAATCCCGCTACGCGGCATGTATGAAGCCACCCTCGGTTAAAACCATACCCTTGAGTGGCTTCATGCATACTGCACAGCTACACTGTGCCATCGCCAGGCGTATTGAATACTGCGGCAGGTAGCTGCTTGCGCAAGTATTCAGGCCACACCCGAGTAACCAAGTAGGAAATGACTATATGAGTGACACCCGACACCACCCCCTGATTATCCTGGGCAGCGGCCCCGCCGGTTATACCGCCGCGATTTACGCCGCGCGGGCCAATCTCCAGCCGGTGGTCATCACCGGCATACAACAGGGCGGGCAGCTCACTACCACCACCGAGGTGGAAAACTGGCCGGGGGGCGCGCCAGACCTGCAGGGCCCCCAGTTGATGCAGCAGATGCAGGAACATGTTGAGCGTTTTGATGCGGATGTCGTATTTGATCATATTGAGAAAGTGGACCTCAACACGCGCCCGATGCTACTCCAGGGTACGGGGACTTACACCTGTGACGCGCTGATCATCGCCACCGGGGCTTCCGCCCAGTACCTGGGATTGCCCAGTGAAGAGGCATTTGCGGGCAAGGGCGTCAGCGCCTGTGCTACCTGTGACGGTTTTTTCTACCGCAATCAGAAGGTCGCGGTCATCGGCGGTGGCAATGCAGCCGTAGAGGAAGCCCTGTATCTCGCCAATATTGCCTCCGAAGTGGTACTGGTGCATCGCCGTGATGTCCTGCGTTCGGAAAAAGTGCTGCAGGACCGGCTGTTCGCCCGTGAAAAAGAAGGCAAAGTGCAAATTATGTGGGATCACACCCTCGATGAAGTGCTTGGTGACGATAGCGGTGTGACGGGAATGCAGGTGAAATCCGTAAAAGACGGCGTCTTGACCCAGGTAGACCTGGCCGGCGTGTTTATCGCTATCGGCCACAAGCCCAACACCGATATCTTTGCCGGGCAGCTGACTTTGGAGAATGGTTATATCAAAATCCATAGCGGCACCGAGGGTAACGCCACAGCGACCAGCGTCCCCGGGGTATTTGCCGCCGGTGATGTGGGGGACCATATCTATCGCCAGGCGGTCACTTCCGCCGGGTTCGGTTGTATGGCGGCGCTGGATGCGGAAAAATACCTGGACAACCTCTAGTGTACCTTGTCACTGAATGTACATTATGAGTGACGACATACACTAGCCCCTCCTCGATGCGACCCATTCAACGCCTGGACAACGGCAGCGACTTTCCGCCCTCTTGCGAGGCGCTGGACTACCCCAATGGTTTGTTGGCTGTCGGTGGCGATCTGACGCCGCAGCGATTGCTGGCCGCGTATCGCCGGGGCATTTTCCCCTGGTACGAAGAACCACAACCGGTATTGTGGTGGACGCCGGATCCTCGCTCCGTGCTGTTTCCCGACGAACTGCATATCTCTCGCTCCCTGTGCAAAACCTTGCGCAGGGACAAGTTCCACCTGGCCGTAGACGGCCAATTTACCGAGGTAATGCGCCAATGCGCGCAGCTGCGTATGGACGGCCTGGGTACCTGGATCGATGATGACATGATCGCGGCCTACAGCACGCTGCAGGCGCTGGGCTTCGCCCACTCGATAGAAGTGCTGGGCAAAGACGGTGCACTCCTTGGCGGCCTGTACGGCGTTGCCCTGGGCCAGGTATTTTTCGGGGAATCCATGTTCAGTCGGGCGGATGATGCATCCAAGGTGGCGCTGGTCGCCCTGGTGTACATCCTGCGCCGCGGCGGTTTTCAGATGATCGACTGCCAGGTTCAAAGTGAGCATATGAACTCCCTGGGCGCCCGGTCGATTAACAGACTGGACTTCGAGCACCGTCTTGCCCAAACTGTTGGTATTGAAACCGATACCGGCATCTGGCAATTGCCGGCCACTTGCGGAGGCTTGCCGTGACCTCATCCGTGCGGGATCTCAAGGTGTACACCACCTATCCCCATAGCTGCAGTTACCTGGAGGATCAGGAGGCCACCACTTTGTTCGTCGATCCGCGGCAGCGGGTGGACCGGAAGCTCTACAGTAACCTCTCGAAACTGGGCTTTCGACGCAGCGGCAGTCATATCTATCGGCCACATTGCACGCATTGTGACGCCTGTATTGCAGCGCGCATCCCGGTGGATTTATTCAAGCCCAGGCGTGGCCAGCGGCGCATATGGAGTCGCAACCAGGGTCTGGTGGTACACGCCACTCACGATATACGCGACAACGCGGCGTTCGAGCTATACCAAAACTACATAGAGTCGCGCCATTCGGACGGGGATATGTATCCGCCGGAGCGCGAGCAATATGAGTCCTTTCTCAGCAATGTCTGGGACTGCACGCACTATTACCGCTTCTACGACGGGGACTCTCTGATAGCTCTGGCGGTAGTGGATGAACTGGTGGATGGTCTCTCCGCCATCTACACGTTTTTCGACCCGGCGTTGGACAGGCGCAGCCTGGGGGGGTTCGCTATTTTGTGGCAGATTGAGAAAGCCCGTGAAATGGGGCTGGCTTATCTTTATCTGGGCTACTGGGTGCGTGACTGTCAGAAAATGGCGTACAAATCTGACTATCGGCCGCTGCAACTGTATGTGAATGGTCGCTGGAGTACCCTACTCTAGCGGTATGAAATAAACGCGGTTTTGCCAGAGATACAGGTGGCACTGGCGCTCGCTTTCAGGCAGAATGCGGCCTGCTTTTCCAACGAGGACCGCCACCTAATGGCAAAAGAAGACCAGATCGAAATGGAGGGTGAGGTGATCGACACCCTGCCTAATACCACTTTCCGCGTACAACTGGAAAATGGTCACGTTGTGACTGCCCATATTTCAGGCAAGATGCGCAAGAACTACATCCGCATCCTGACTGGCGACAAGGTTCGTGTTGAATTAACGCCCTATGACCTGAGTAAAGGCCGCATCACCTATCGCGAACGCTAAAAGCTTCCTGAAAATCATCATTTAGCTTTCCTGAAGCTCTACCTCCTCCTCTTCTATCGTTACTTCCAGCTTGTTGTCCGCCTTATTGAGGCGGACCAGTGCGGTGCCACCCGACCGGGCGAGTGATCCGAACAGCACCATCTCGGCCAGTGGTTTCTTGATGTGCTCCTGGATAACGCGCTCCATGGGGCGCGCACCCATGTGTATGTCGTAGCCCTTCTCTACCAGCCACAGGCGAGCATCCTCGTCCACATCGATGGTCACGCGTTTCTCATCCAGTTGGCTCTGCAACTCGGTGAGGAACTTGTCTACCACGGTGAGAATCACATCCTCTCCCAGGGGCTGGAATTGTACGATGCTGTCCAGCCGGTTGCGGAATTCCGGGGTAAACATTTTATTGATGGCTTCCATACCGTCGCTGCTGTGATCCGCCGTGGTAAAGCCGATGGTACGACGGCTGATACTCTCCGCGCCGGCATTGGTTGTCATCACCAGAATGACATTGCGAAAGTCCGCCTTGCGGCCATTGTTATCGGTCAGGGTGCCGTGGTCCATGACCTGCAGTAATAGATTGAACACTTCCGGGTGAGCTTTCTCAACCTCATCCAGCAGTACGACAGCATGAGGGTGCTTGGTAACGGCGTCCGTTAGTAAGCCACCCTGATCAAAGCCCACATAGCCCGGAGGCGCGCCTATCAGGCGAGACACCGTGTGGCGCTCCATATACTCAGACATATCAAAACGAATCAGTTCCAGACCCAACAGGCCGGCCAACTGCCGTGTTACCTCGGTCTTGCCGACACCTGTAGGACCGGCCAACAGGAATGAACCGATGGGCTTGTCCCCTGACCTCAGACCGGCCCGGGCCAACTTGATGGAGGTGGCCAGACTACTGATGGCCTCCTCTTGACCGAATACAACCATTTGCAGGTTGCTCTCCAGCTTTTTCAGGGTGTCCTTGTCGTCGGTACTGACGGTTTTTGGCGGAATACGGGCAATCTTGGCAATGACAGTCTCGATATCACCGACACCAATGACCTTTTTGCGCCTGGAGGGAGACTGCAACTGCTGGTAGGCACCCGCCTCATCGATAACATCAATCGCCTTGTCCGGCAGGAAACGATCCGTGATATAACGAGCGGATAAGTCAGTGGCCACACGCAGGGCTCTGTCCGTGTAGCGCAGGCCGTGATGCTCCTCGAATCGGGACTTCAGGCCCTTGAGTATCTTGTACGCATCGTCCGCGCTGGGCTCCATTACATCGATTTTCTGAAAGCGTCGACTCAGCGCTTTATCCTTGTCGAAGATGCTGCGATATTCCTGGAACGTGGTAGAACCGATACAGCGCAGCTTGCCGGAACTCAGCAGTGGCTTTAACAGATTGCTGGCATCCATCACCCCGCCCGAAGCGGCACCGGCACCGATGATGGTGTGCACCTCGTCGATAAACAGAATAGCGTGCTCACGTTTTTTCAGTTCGCCGAGCAGGTCTTTGAAGCGCTTTTCGAAATCACCTCGATATTTGGTGCCCGCCAGCAGGGCGCCGAGGTCCAGGGAGTACACGATGCTGTCCTTGAGAATCTCCGGCACCTCGCCATCCACGATTTTCTTGGCCAGCCCTTCCACAATGGCCGTCTTGCCCACACCGGACTCACCCACCAACAGTGGATTATTCTTGCGCCGGCGGGCCAGAATCTGCGCCACGCGTTCAACCTCAGCAATGCGCCCGATCAGCGGATCAATATGACCGGCAGCGGCCTCGTTATTCAGGTTGGTGGTGAAGCTGTCCAGCGGGTTGGACTCCGCCTCTTCCGCAGTTGATTGTTCAGTGTCGGCTTCCCCGGGCTCGTGGGCATCACCGTCATCGGATACCTTGGAGATACCGTGGGTGATATAATTCACTACATCCAGACGAGCGACACTTTGGGTCTTGAGGAAAAAAACCGCCTGGCTTTCCTGCTCACTGAAAATCGCTATAAGGACATTGGCGCCGGTAACCTCGCTTTTTCCCGATGACTGCACGTGGAATACCGCGCGCTGTAACACCCGCTGGAACCCCAGTGTCGGCTGGGTGTCACGGTCGTCTTCGTCCTCTGGAATAAGGGGGGTGGTGGCATCCACAAACTCCATCAGGTCACCGCGCAGGTCACCTATATTGGCACCACAGGCCTTGAGCACACTGATCGCATCGTTGTTGTCCAGCAGTGCCAGCAGCAGATGCTCCACGGTCATAAATTCGTGGCGCCTGGCTCGGGCACCACGAAAGGCGTCATTCAGCGTTTGTTCCAGGTCTTTACTCAGCATACCTACCGCTCCCGGGGATTTACCCCTCAGATGCCTCTATTTCACACAATAACGGGTGTTCCTGTTCACGGGCATACTGGTTGACCTCAGCCGCCTTGGTTTCGGCGATATCCCGGGTATAAATTCCGCACACGCCTTTGCCCTGAGTGTGTACGGTCAACATAACATGCGTTGCCTGCTCACGGTTCATACGGAAGAAAACCTCCAACACTTCAACGACAAACTCCATAGGTGTATAGTCGTCATTCATCAACACTACTTTGAACAGCGGCGGACGCTTAAGTGCAGGTTTGGATTCCTGCAGCGCCAAACCGCCATCGGAATCCTCCTGTTCCTTACTCATTTGCCAGTTGCCCTGGTAGGGAAACTCTCTCACTCAGGCCCTCCCATTTTTGATTTCCCGATCAATTATTCTATATGGCTACACTATATGAGTTTTCAAGCAGGGGAAAGCCAGATATTGCCCTCGATGTTGCGAATAAGTGGATCCTGCACGATGGTAGCCAGTGTTGCACCTGCCATTTGACGCTCGAAGTCATAGTTCACAGTGCGCTTCTGGATGGCGCCGTTCAGATTCAGGGTGGCAACCACGCTGTACTCTTTGGGGCGGGTCAGAATCTGCTGCAACATGGCGTCGGCGATCACATCCTTGATGTCAATGGAGTACTCCCTGATGGCTGCCGGGATGTTGAAATCAGGGCCGGTATGGTTTGCCGTCCCGCCTGAGGCAGCGCGCATTACAGGACACTACACTAGTACCCCAACCACCTGATAAGTTAGGATCAGGTGGTTGAAGCATTGGTACTCCAGGTGAAATGGCTAAAATAATACTCCTGAACAAACCTTTCCGCGTTCTCAGTCAGTTCAGTGACAAAAAGGGACCGTTGGAACAATCGCGCGCGACCCTCGCCGACTACCTCGTGGCACCGGATTTCCGGGTTGCCGGGCGCCTGGATTATGATTCAGAGGGCCTGCTGCTGCTGACTGACGATGGATTGCTGCAACAACAGATTGCCAACCCCCGGTACAAGTGGTGGAAGACCTACCTGGTCCAGGTTGAGGGAGAACCAGACGATGAAGCCCTGCAGACATTGGCGGACGGCATCGAACTCAAGGACGGCCCCACCCTTCCCGCCCGCGCCAGACGGGTACCAGACCCGAAAATCTGGCCCAGAGTGCCGCCCGTGCGAGAGCGCAAATCCATAGCCGACAGCTGGCTGGAGTTATCCATACGAGAGGGTCGCAATCGCCAGGTGCGGCGGATGACCGCCGCTGTCGGTTGTCCAACCCTGCGGCTGATGCGCATCCGCATAGGCGACTGGTCGCTGGAAGGTCTGCTTCCGGGAGAATATCGGGAACTCGCCGTTCACATGCCCTCCCGGTCTACAAAATTCCCGTCATCTAAAAAGAGACACTAGTATATTGACAGGTTGCTTTACTACATCATTTCTGCGTAAGCTTCATTCGGGGCAACATCTTCAATAACTGGTTGATCCGCGCAAAGAGCGTCAGGGAGTACCGATCTTCCCCGCTCCAGGGCGATCACATATTTCATCAGGTAGGCAGAAGGCATGGTGGACGGAAAAAGTACTAAGATTGGACTCCTGGTCGATGTCACCGGAGATCACTTCACTGCACAACTGGCTTCCGAGAGCGACCAGGTTGCCTCCAGTGGAATGTCCGACATTAACAATGTGAGAATCGGGCAGGTAGGCTCCTACCTTTCGGTCAGGCAGTCAGGTTTGCAGACTCTGGTTATGGTGGAGCGCAGTTACCGCGTGGCCGACAGACAGGGCCATGCCAGGCATATGGTGCGCTTGACGCCACTGGGAGAAATCAGCCAGGAAGGCGAATTTAGCAGAGGCGTCTCTCTTTTCCCTACCAGCGGCGCCGAAATTCACATGGTTTCGCACAGGGACCTGGAACGTGTCTTTGCCAGCCACAGTGAAGTCGGTTACAAGGTCGGCCGCCTGACCCCCTTCGAGACCATCGATGTGTATCTGGACGCCTCGGCGTTTTTCGGTCGGCACGCGGCAATTCTCGGGCAAAGCGGTTCGGGAAAATCATGGACTGTGACCAGCATGGTGCAATCGGCGCTGCGCAGCATGCCGCAGGCTCACATCATCCTGCTCGATATGCACGGGGAATACTGTGACAAGGAAGTAGATGGCGTCGCTGCCAAGGCGCCTTTTCCTGCGAGCAAGGTGCGCAGCCTCCAGGCGCAGGAGGTGGAATTCCCTTATTGGCTTCTGGCCTATTCGGAGTTGTGTGAATTGATCATCGATCCGTCCGACGAAAACGCCTCGATCCAGATGTCGTTCCTGCGCTCGATCCTGATCAGGCTCAAGCGGGATACCAACGAGCACCTCGAACTGGGCCACATCACGGTGGATTCCCCGGTGTACTATTCGATGGATGTTTTTATCGAGTTGATCCAGAAGAGCAACTCGGAAACAAGTAATTTCGGCAAGACGAAGTCAACGTTGTTTGGCAAGTTCGACCAATTGTTGGTGCGCCTGGACAGTCTGCTTAACGATACCCGCTACGATTTCCTGATGAAGCCGAAAATACGGATATCGACCGAATCACTGACGGGCCTGATGAAAGATCTGGTCGGCCTGGGAGAACCGAACGCCAACGTGACGATACTGGATCTCAGCGCCGTGCCGTTCGATGTCGTGCCGATGGTGGCCGCCCAGATTGGCCGACTCGCTTACGAATTCAATTTCTGGAACCCGCTGTGCCGGGAGTTTCCGATTTTTCTCATCTGCGAAGAGGCGCACGAGTACATCCCGCGTGAAGATATTCCGCGCTACAGGGAAGCGCGGCGCTCGATGGAAAGGATTGCCAAGAACGGCCGCAAATACGGTGTCGGCCTTTGCGTCGTGAGCCAGCGACCGCACGATGTTTCGGAAACCGTACTGGCCCAGTGCAGTTCGTATATTTGCCTGCGCCTATCCAACCCGGACGATCAGGAATACGTGCGATCCATGGTGCCTGAAGCCGCGCGCGGTACGTTTGCCGCACTCACTTCCCTGTCCAAGGGTGAAGCAATAGCGCTCGGTGAGGCGGTGCCAATGCCGGTTCGCTTCAAGGTCGACCTACCGGACCCAGCACCCAATTCTACCGATGTCGATTACGCAGGCAAATGGCGCAACGGCGGCGAGGAAATCAGTGTCGAGAGGCTGGTCAGCAACTGGCACAGGCAGGTGCGTTAAGCGATACTTTGAATTCTGCCAGTAAAGTTATCGTCGGCATGTCCGGCGGTGTCGACTCTTCCGTGTCTGCCCTGTTGTTACAGCAGCAGGGTTATCAGGTGGAAGGCCTGTTCATGAAGAACTGGGAGGAGGACGACGGTACCGAGTACTGCACAGCCAGGGAAGACTTCGCCGACGCCCGGGCCGTGGCTGACAAACTGGGTATCACCCTGCACGGTGCCAACTTCGCCGCGGAGTACTGGGACAACGTATTCAAGCATTTCCTGGCCGAATACAAAGCCGGGCGTACACCCAACCCGGACATCCTGTGTAACCGCGAAATCAAGTTCAAGGCCTTCCTGGATTACGCCATGCTGCTGGGAGCGGATTATATCGCCACGGGGCACTATGTCCGCCGCGGCGAGACGGACGGCAAAGCCACCCTGCTCAAGGGGCTCGATAACAACAAGGACCAGAGCTATTTTCTGCATGCGGTGGGCCATGCGGAGCTGGAAAAAACTCTGTTTCCCGTCGGTGAGATAGAAAAGCCACTGGTGAGAAAGCTGGCGGAGCAACACGACCTGGCGACCGCGAAAAAGAAGGACTCCACGGGTATCTGTTTTATCGGCGAGCGTCGCTTCAAAGATTTTTTGCAGCAGTACCTGCCGGCGCAGCCGGGTCAGATACTGAGCCTGGACGGGGAACACCTGGGAGCGCACCACGGCCTGATGTACCACACTATTGGTCAGCGCCAGGGACTAGGTATTGGCGGCCTGTCCAATCACACAGAGGCGCCCTGGTACGTGGTGCAGAAGGACCTGGACAACAATAGTTTGCTGGTAGCGCAGGGTAATAACCACCCCGCCCTGTTTACCTCCGGCCTCGATGCCGGTGAAATCTATTGGGTAGCCGCCACAGCGCCTCGGCTACCACTGAGTTGCATGGCCAAAGTGCGTTACCGACAGCCAGACCAGGCCTGTACCATCAGCCTCGGGGGCAATGGTTACCGAGTAGATTTTGAACAGCCCCAACGCGCGGTGACGCCGGGACAGTCGGTAGTCTTCTACCAGGGTGAACTGTGCCTGGGTGGCGGTGTCATTGAACGTACCGAGTAGCCAATGAGCGAATCGAAACTCTCCAATCTTGAGCAGCAAACAGTGGCACTGGCCGGTGTGGCACAGGCCGCGCGTGTGGTGGACCAGATTTCCAAAACCGGCAGTTACCCGCTGCAATTTCTGGAATCGTCGGTACACAGCCTGTTCGAATTCGAGGCGGAGCGTGTCGAGGATGTATTCGGCGGCCTTGCCGGTGTCAAACTGGGCCTGCACAATTTGAGCAGCCTGCTGGCCAACCGCCAGGCGCAGGAAAACCACGACGTGGTGCGCTATGTATTCAGCCTGATTTATCTGGAGCGCAAATTTGCCGCCAACCCGGAGATGATGTCTGTGGTGCACTCGCGCCTGGAACACGCTAGTTTCCGCGCCGAACACTTCGCCAACCATGTGCATGACCTGTGCCACAGTGTATCGGGAATCTACCAGGACACACTGAGCCAGCTGAGATTTCGCATCAAGGTCAACGGCAGCGCCCAGCACCTGCAAAATACACGCAATGCCGATGTGATCCGCACTCTGCTGCTGGCGGGCATCCGCTCCGCCTTCCTGTGGCACCAACTGGGCGGACGCCGCTGGAAATTGGTGGTACAACGCAAACAATTGCTAAAGGCCTCGCAGAACCTGTCACGCGGCCTTGGTTCCGTACCCCTGCAAGATGATATTGTCTAAGGCAATATCATCTTGCAGGGGTACTGGTGTAAAATTGTTCTTTTATTTCCAGGAGAAACTCATGGACTTGTCAGCACTCAGTGCAGTCTCCCCCATCGACGGCCGTTACGGCAGCAAGACCGCCATCCTGCGTGAGATATTCAGCGAATTCGGCCTGATCAAACGCCGTGTGCAGGTGGAAGTGCGCTGGTTACAGTGCCTGGCGACGCACCGGGAAATTATTGAAATCCCCGCTCTGTCCGCGGAAGCAAACCGTGTGCTGGAAGAAATTCTGGAGAATTTTGGCGAGGTGGATGCGCGCCGTATCAAGGATATTGAAGCGACCACCAATCACGACGTCAAGGCGGTGGAATATTTCCTCAAGGAACGCTTTGCCGGCAATGCAGAGCTTGAGGCAGTGTCGGAGTTTGTCCACTTCGCCTGCACCTCCGAGGATATCAACAACCTGTCCCATGCCCTCATGTTGCGTGACGGCGTGCAGTCGGTACTGTTGCCGGCCATGCTCGAGGTTGTAACTGCCCTGGCCAGCGTGGCACAAGATACGGCAGCAGTGCCGATGCTGTCGCGTACGCACGGGCAGACGGCCAGCCCATCCACCATGGGTAAGGAGTTCGCCAATGTCGTTGCGCGCCTGCGCCGCCAGATCGGCCAGATGCAACAGGTAGAGTTCCTGGGCAAGATCAATGGTGCGGTGGGCAACTACAATGCCCACTTATCCGCCTACCCGCAGGTCGACTGGCAGCTCAATGCGCAGGAATTTGTAACATCACTGGGTCTGAACTGGAACCCCTACACCACCCAGATCGAACCCCACGATTACATGGCGGAATTATTCGACACCATCGCTCGTTTCAATACCGTCCTGATCGACTTCGACCGGGACATCTGGGGCTATATTTCCATAGGCTATTTCAAGCAGAAAACCGTGGCCGGGGAAGTGGGCTCATCCACCATGCCGCACAAAGTGAACCCTATCGATTTTGAGAATTCGGAAGGCAACCTCGGCCTGGCCAACGCGGTGTTCGGGCACCTGGCGGCGAAGCTGCCGCTCAGTCGCTGGCAGCGCGATCTCACCGACAGCACCGTGCTGCGTAATATGGGTGTGGGTGCTGGTTATAGCCTGATCGCCTATCAGTCCTGTCTGAAAGGAATTGGCAAGTTGCAAATTAACGAGGCGCGCCTGGCCGATGATCTCGACAGCAGTTGGGAAGTTCTGGCCGAGCCCATACAGACGGTGATGCGCCGCTACGGTATCGAGAAGCCCTACGAAAAACTCAAGGAACTCACCCGCGGCCAGGATATGAGCAAAGAGCTTATCCAGGATTTTGTCGCAAATCTGGATTTACCCGAGGAGGCCAAACAGCAACTGTTGGCCTTGACGCCGGTCAACTATGTCGGCAACGCCGTAGACCAGGCGCGGGCTATAGAGTAAACACGCTATGAGCAATGGCTGGAACCAGAACTTCGACCCGGAAATATTCCTGGCCAGGCACTGGCAGCGCAAGCCACTGCTGATACGCTCCGCTCTGGAAAATTTCCACCCGCCACTGGACCGCCATGAACTGGCGGGACTGGCGCTGGAACAAGGCGTGGAATCACGCATTATCGAACACCGTGACGGTTTGTGGCAGCTACACCACGGCCCCTTTTCCGAGCAGGATTTTCAGCGCGACTTTCCCTGGAGCCTGCTGGTGCAGGCAGTTGATCACCATATTCCTGAAGTCGCCGCATTGCGCCAGCTGTTCAGTTTTCTGCCTCAGTGGCGAATGGATGATGTGATGGTCAGTTACGCAGTAGATGGTGGCAGTGTGGGGCCCCACTACGACAACTACGATGTTTTTCTGTTGCAGGGTGAAGGCGAGCGATTGTGGAAACTCGGCCAGTTCTGCGACGTCACCTCTACCCTGTTGCCTCATGACGAACTGCGTATTCTCGATACCTTCGAGTGTGAGCAGGAGTATCTGCTGGGCCCGGGAGACATGCTTTATGTGCCGCCCGGTGTCGCCCACTGGGGCATTGCCCAGGGCGAGTGTACCACTTTTTCTGTCGGCTTTCGGGCGCCACGGATCAACGATATGGTATCGCGCTGGGTCGACCAGCTGTTGGAGCAACTGGACAGCGATCAGTTCTACAGCGATGCCGGCCAGGCCCCGGTAACGCGCCCCGGCGAGATACGCCCACGCGATCTGGACCGGGCGCTGGCCCAATTGCAGGCAGCCCTGGACCAGGATGCGGGGAACCACTGGTTTGGCGAGTTGGTTACCGAGCCGCGCTACGAACCGTCGTGGGATAATGACGACCTGGCTGAAGCCAGGGCCCTGCTGGCGGACGGCGCCACTTTTGTCGAATTGTCTCCCGCCGCCAAACTTTGCTGGCAGCAAGAGCCTGAAGGTATTGCGGTGTTTGCCAACGGCGAAAGCCTGGAGTTTGCGCAAGGCGTCCGGCCAGTTCTGATAACCCTGTGTGATAGCTGGCGACTGCAGGGCGATACACTGTCTGGCGTCATGCTCGATCCCGATAGCGCCGCTCTGCTAAATTACTTATTGGAAAGTGGGTGTATTTATGTCGAATGATGAGCCGAATAAAGAGTCTGGAGAAGAACCTGGCAAAGAACTGAACGATATGCGGAAGGATTTTGTTACGGGGGTGGAATACCCCCATCCTTTCGCTGAGATGGCCGTTAATCTATGCCGCAGCGCTTCACGGTACATTTGTATATTGAGTCCACGCCTGGATCACGCGGCTTTTGACACCCCCGAACTGGCCGATGCCCTCAGGGCCCTGGCGCGCCTCAGCCGGCAAACCCGGGTGCGTATACTTATCAACGACTCCCGCACCCTGGTGGCGCGCGGCCACCGTTTGCTACAACTGGCCCGGCGCATACCCAGCTCCCTGGCTATCCAGAAGGTGGTAGAACACCCGGACTGGAATGGCGAGACCATCGTGATCAGGGATCACGATGGTGTGCTGTACAAGCCCGCTGGCAGTGATCACGAAGGTTTTTACGAGCCCGACTCCCGGGCATCGACGCAAAAGCATCTCGAACTGTTTGAGGAACTCTGGCGACACAGTACCCAGGACACGGAATTGCGCTCAATGAGTTTGTAGGGGGACACTATGCCTTCGCACCGGAGCCTTGCATCTAACGGCTTGTGCCGGCTCGCCCGAAGGGAGGGTCTGAATGTTACATTATGGGTGACGAGGTCACATTAACCGCGCTTGATACGGGCCAGCAGCAGGCCGCCGCCTTGAATAAACAATACCGGACCAAAAAAATAGGCGAGAAACAACGGCCCGTTGAAAAAGAATTCAACCTCATACTGTAAACCGCCAGCCGTTGCGGCATCACTTCCGGTACTGAAATCCAACGGCCCCGGATCGCTTGCATCAATCGTATTCAGCGAAATTTCGCGTGATATAAAGGGCAGGAAAATCTCCTGCCCGAGGGGGTCGCGGTCCAGGCTGTTCCACTCCACCAGCGTTATTATAGCGAGCGCCACAGCCCAGGCTATGCTTAGGTGAGTGGCGCGATTCATTGCGGGTTAGAGCTCGGCATATAAAGCAATGAACGGCGGGGTCTGATCTTCATGGTATCCATTCTCTAATATCTGTGTAGGGGTATACAGAGCTGAAAGCGAGCCCAAGGATACCGAAGTAAGTGGAGTGTAAGCAAGACTGGACCATGCACATATAGTTGTCTGTAACGGCTCAGGGCTTTAAAATGACAAATTCAAACAATTGGACGACCCGGGCCCACTTCAAGTGGGTCGTTCAGTCGATTTAACCCATAGTTCTATTTAACAGGCAGGATAAACCATGAACGATGTCTCCAACGATGACGGGCAAGCGCTGACCGAGGCCGCTGTGCTATTAAGTGACATGCAGGACCTTATCGATCGGGCGCTGGCCACACTAAGATCAAAGACACTGGAGGGCGACCGGGTCTCTCCCGCGAAACTCGATGGCTATCAGTTGGTCTCCTACGAACTGTCCCTGTGCTGGGCCGAGTGCTCTGCCGCGAGTTTTTTACTGGCTCACGCCAGGCGCATCGAACAGGAAATGCCCGACATTGCAGGCTTTACTACGCGCCTGGCGGCCCTGTTCTGCGCCGAGGCGGTGACCAACGCCGCGGCCCGCTTGCGTGCCAGGCCAGCGGATTTCGGGCTCACTGACGCCGATATCTCCGCCGTGACGTCTGGTGATGTCGCGGCGCCATTCCTGGCGGCACATCTTGCTGCCGAGAACATCGCCGGTATCGGTCAGGAAGTGCTGGATCGCGATGGCGACCTCGGCCCCGACTTGCTGAGCGAGTATCACACCATGATGCGCGACACTTTCCGCCGTTTCGCCGACGACGTGGTCGCACCCCTGGCGGAAGAAGTGCACCGGGAAGACCTGATCATTCCCGACGCGATCCTGGAACCGCTTAAGGAAATGGGCATGTTCGGCCTTTCCATCCCCGCGACATACGGTGGTCTGCAGGAGGACGACAAGGAAGACACCATGGGCATGATAGTGGTGACCGAGGAGTTATCACGGGGCTCCCTGGGGGCTGCCGGCAGCCTGATCACCCGGCCTGAGATTCTGTCCCGGGCGCTACTCAAGGGCGGCACCGAGGAACAGAAACAACACTGGCTGCCGCAACTGGCGGTGGGTGAGCCATTGTGCGCTGTGGCGGTCACCGAGCCCAACTACGGCTCCGATGTGGCCGGTGTGCGCCTGAAAGCAACAGCCACTGAGGGGGGCTGGATCCTGAATGGCGCCAAGACCTGGTGCACCTTCGGCGGTAAGGCCGGCCTGCTGATGGTGCTGGCTCGCACCAATCCCGACATGGCCACCGGGCACCGCGGTCTGTCCATGTTCCTGGTGGAAAAGCCCGCCAGCGACGGCCACGATTTTGAAGTCTGTCCTGAAACCGGCGGCCAGTTGACCGGGCGTGCGATTTCAACCATAGGTTATCGCGGCATGCACTCCTTCGAACTGTTCTTTGACGACTTTTTTGTGCCTGCGAAGAACATGCTGGGCGGTGGAGCCGGTGAAGGCAAGGGCTTTTACTACGCCATGGCCGGTTTCGCCGGCGGCCGTATCCAGACCGCGGCCCGTGCTGTGGGTGTAATGCGGGCGGCCTTCGAAAAGGCCATTTCCTACGCCAAGGAACGGGTCGTGTTCAACCAGCCCATCGCACAATACCAACTCACTCAGGTGAAGCTGGCGCGCATGGCGGCTTTACTGTTGGCCTGCCGCCAGATCACCTACGATGTGGCTGAGCTGATGGACCAGGGCTCCGGTGATATGGAAGCAAGCGGCGCCAAGCTGTTCGCCAGCAAAACCGCCGAGTGGCTCACCCGTGAGGCTCTGCAGATTCACGGCGGTATGGGCTATGCCGAGGAAACTCCGGTAAGCCGCTATTTTGTCGATGCACGGGTGTTGTCTATCTTTGAGGGTGCCGAGGAAACACTGGCCCTGAAGGTTATCATCCGTTCGCTGGTTGAAAATGCAGGAGATCAAACATGAGTGTTTCCCTATTTTTGCAATCGAACGGCGTCTGCTAATTTACGCTGAGGAACATTTTTGTGAATCAGAAAACTGTACAACGCGATCGCCCGTGGCTGATGCGCACCTATTCGGGCCATTCATCCGCCACGGCATCCAATGAATTGTATCGCATGAACCTGAGCAAGGGGCAAACGGGGCTCTCAGTCGCCTTTGACCTACCCACCCAGACAGGTTACGACTCGGACCATCCTCTGGCCCGGGGTGAGGTGGGCAAGGTCGGTGTGCCCATCAGCCACATAGCGGACATGGAATCCCTGTTCGACCAGATACCCCTGGGGCAGATGAACACCTCCATGACCATTAACGCCACCGCGCCCTGGCTGCTGGCCCTGTATGTGGCGGTGGCGGAGCGCCAGGGTGTGGACCCCTCGCAGCTGCAGGGCACCACCCAGAATGACGTACTCAAGGAGTACCTGTCCCGGGGTACCTATATATTTCCGCCAGAGCCCTCTGTGCGACTCACCACAGATCTCATCGCCTACACCGTGGACAATATCCCCAAGTGGAACCCCACCAATATCTGCAGCTACCACCTGCAGGAAGCCGGTGCCACGCCCACTCAGGAACTGGCCTACGCCTTGTCCACCGCCATCGCCATTTTGGATGCGGTGCAGGCCTCCGGGCAGATTGCGCAAGAGCGGTTTCAGGCCGTGGTCGGGCGGATTTCCTTCTTTGTGAATGCGGGTATCCGGTTCGTGGAAGAAACCTGCAAAATGCGCGCCTTCGGGCGCATGTGGGACACCATGGCGCAGGAGCGTTATGGCGTGGACGACCCCAAACAGCGCCGCTTTCGCTACGGCGTGCAGGTCAACTCCCTGGGCCTTACCGAGTCGCAACCGGAGAACAACGTACAGCGTATCGTGCTGGAAATGTTGGCGGTGACTCTGTCGAAAAACGCCAGGGCCCGGGCCATTCAGTTGCCCGCCTGGAACGAGGCGCTGGGATTGCCCCGCCCCTGGGACCAGCAGTGGGCCCTGCGTATGCAACAGGTGCTGGCACTGGAAACTGACCTGTTGGAATACGGTGACCTGCTGGATGGTTCACCGATGGTCGAGGCGAAGGTACAGGAATTGATCGTTGGTGCGGAGGCGGAAATGGCACGGGTTGCCGAGCAGGGGGGCATGGTCCAGGCCATCGAGAGCGGTTACGTTAAACGTGAATTAGTGCAGAGCCATACCCGGCGCATGCGCAACATCGAGAGTGGCGATCTCAAGATCGTCGGGGTGAACTGTTTTCAGGAGACGGCACAATCGCCCCTGACCTCCGGCACCGACGCCGGCATTATGAAGGTCAACGTACAGGCTGAGCGCGACCAGATCGTCGCACTACAGGCCTTCCGCGCCGCACGCAGCCAGGGCGAAGTCGATGCGTCACTGGCGCAGTTACGGGCGGCCGCGGCAGATGGTGCTAATATCATGCCCTCTTCCATCGTGTGTGCCCGGGCGGGTGTGACCACCGGAGAATGGAGCGAGGTGCTGCGCGACGTGTTCGGTGAGTATCGGGCGCCCACCGGGATTGATATTTCCATGGTGGGCCAGACCGGTTCAGCCGCCCTGGATGATGTGCGTGAGCGAGTGCGTAAAACCGGCGAAGAGCTGGGCCGTCCCCTGCGCCTGCTGATCGGCAAGCCGGGGCTGGACGGGCATAGCAATGGCGCCGAACAGATCGCCGTCAAAGGCCGGGACGCGGGCTTTGAAATCGTCTATGAAGGCATTCGCCTGACACCGGCCCAGATAGCCCGTGCGGCTCAGGAGGAAGGCGCCCACCTGATCGGCCTCTCCGTGCTGTCGGGCAGCCACCTGGAACTGGTGGAGGATATTTACGGTGAGCTGGAGAAAATCGGTGTATCTGGCGTCCCCCTGATTATTGGCGGCATTATTCCAGAAGACGATGCCCGGCAGTTGAAAGATCAGGGCGTAGCGGCAGTGTTCACGCCCAAGGATGTGGACATGAACGCAATCATGGCGGATATGGTCGATGTCATTCGACGCGCCAATGGCCTGGAGGCCTACGCGTAATTAGACCGATGAACAGCAGCGAATTGCCAGACCCCGCCGAACTCGCTGATGCTGTCAGTAGGGGTGAACGTGCGGCCCTGGCCACGGCGCTTAACCTGCTGGACGACCGGCGCAGTGAATCGCGCCAGTGTGCGGCGCAATTTTTGGCCCGGTTACAACAGGATGAATCCTGTGCCGGTGGGCGGCTGATAGGTATTACCGGGCCACCGGGTGCCGGCAAATCGTCGCTGACCGCTGCGCTGATAACCGTGTGGCGGCAGCGGGGACTGCGGGTCGGGGTATTGGCTGTCGATCCGTCCAGCCCCGTTAGTGGCGGCGCCCTGCTGGGCGACAGGTTGCGCATGAAGACCAGCAGCGACGACGACGGCGTGTTCGTCCGCTCCCTGGCCTGCCGCGGTGAATTCGGTGGTTTGAGCGCCGAGGTGTGGCCCATGAGCCTGGTTATGCTGGCGGCCTTCGATGTGACGCTGATCGAGACAGTCGGTGTCGGGCAGCGGGAAATTGATGTATCGCGGATGTGTGATACCACCTGTTACGTGGCACAACCGGGATCCGGCGACAGCGTACAGTTTTTAAAAGCGGGCATTCTGGAAGTGCCCCATATACTGGTGGTCAACAAGGAGGATATGGGGGCGGTGGCACGACGCACCCTGTCGGAACTGGGCGCAGCGATGAATCGTGAACACAGTGACGGCCACTGGCAGGTTCCGGTATTGTCCGCCAGCGCCACGCGGGGCAGCGGCATCGAGGCACTGGCCGATGCTATGGAACAACACCATGAGATGCTGCTTGCGCGCAATGAACTGGGGCCCCGCCGCCAACGCTACCAGGCACAGTGGATATTGAAGCGGCTGCTGGATGAGTTCGGCAGTTTCGGTATCGAGCGACTCGGCGGGGAACGGGAAATATTCGACCAGTTGCAAGTGCAGGACCTGGCACTGTTTGAACAGTACGAACAACTCCGACAGCGCACAGTCGGTTTTTACAACGACATACAACCAGTACTCTAACTACCAAATATGGAAAATCCATCCCGTTGCGGCTAAATATTTACCGGCGCATCCTCGCTCTTTGAGTAATTGCTTGCGCATAACAACATCAAGACAAGCGAAGTTCCACACACTGTTTTAAGGTCGGCTGATCACTTACTCATAGCTGATCCATGATCTGCCTCGCCGCGGCATAGGCGGTGGTTTCACGGTTTTCCACTTCTTGCTCCAGCCTGGGCAGTAGCGCCTTAACCTGGGAGTTCTGCGACAGTTTCAGCAACAACATCTCGTTCACCAACTGATGCATCCAGTCGCGATTCTGCTGGGCACGCTTCCTCTGGAAGGCCTCTTGCTCAAGCGCCTGGAAGTAGTAATCCACCACCATTCCCCACACCGTATCGATATTAATCATCTTCAGTGCAGAACAGGTCATAACCCGTGGCGTCCAGAAACTATTGTGGCGCAACAGGTTCATGGCGCTTGTGTACTGCCGATGCGTCAACGTCGCCAGCCGTTCGCTGTCACCGTCCGCCTTGTTGATCACCAGTGCATCCGCCAGTTCCATGATGCCCTTCTTGATGCCCTGCAATTCGTCGCCGCCACCGGGCAGCATCAGCACCATAAAGAAATCCACCATGCCCGCCACCTGGTACTCCGACTGCCCTACTCCCACAGTCTCCACCAGAATCACATCATAGCCCGCCGCCTCACACAGCAGCATGGTTTCCCGTGTTTTCTGCGCCACACCCCCTAGAGCACCCTCCGAAGGCGATGGCCGGATAAACGCTTCGTCTCGGCGCGACAGCTCCTCCATACGTGTCTTATCGCCCAGAATAGAACCACCGGCAATAGGCGAACTCGGATCCACCGCGAGCACCGCAACCCGCTTACCCTGTTCAATCAAATACAACCCGAATGCTTCAATAAAAGTAGATTTACCCACACCGGGCACCCCGGTGATGCCGATACGAATACTGTTACCACTGTGCGGCAATACCTGCTCCAGAATCCCCTGGGCCTGCTCCCGATGGGAATCAAGCTTGCTCTCCACCAGCGTAATCGCCTTGGCAAGCGCCCGGCGGTTGCCACCCAGCAGGGCCTGCAAATCAAAGTTACTCATAAGAGTTGATTCTTGCACCGAAGGAGAGGCGTGGCTGTGTTCATGCGTATTTCAAGACTGCGCGTCATTCACCGCATCAAGCACATCCCGCGCACAAACCGGAATCGGTGTACCCGGACCGAAAATGCACTTCACACCCGCATTATAAAGATAATCATAATCCTGCTTGGGAATCACACCCCCCGCGATGACCACAATATCATCCGCTCCCTGCTTTCGCAGTTCCTTCACCAACTCCGGCACCAGTGTCTTATGCCCCGCCGCGAGAGACGAAGCCCCCACCACATGTACATCATTCTCAATAGCCTGGCGCGCTACTTCCTCAGGCGTGGAAAACATGGGCGACAAATCAATATCAAAGCCCACATCGGCAAAAGCCGTAGCCACTACCTTGGCACCTCGGTCATGCCCGTCCTGGCCCATCTTGCACACCAGCATACGCGGACGCCGGCCGTGCCGTTCCACAAAGGCGTCGATATCCTTAGTGATCGCCTGCCAGTTATCATCTTCCTGGAAAGCAGAGCCGTACACCCCTGACACAGTTTGCGCCTGGGCTTTAAAACGCCCGAATTCACGTTCCATGGCGAAAGATATCTCTCCTATGGTGGCCCGGCGGCGAGTCGCCTCAATAGACAGCGCCAGCAGATTGCCCTCACCACTCACCGCGCACTGGTATATTTCCTCCAGTATAGCTTCTACCGCCGCCTCGTCACGGCTTTCGCGGATACTGGCCAGGCGCGCCAGCTGTGCCGCGCGCACCGCCTCGTTATCGATCTCGAGGATATCCACTTCATCCTCATCTGCAATGGTGTATTTGTTGACACCCACAATGACATCGTCTCCGCGATCGATACGTGCCTGCTTCCTGGCGGCCGCTTCCTCGATACGCAACTTGGGCATGCCGGTCTCGATAGCACTGGCCATGCCACCCGCTTCCTCTACTTCCTCGATCAGTTCCCAGGCCTTGTCCGCGATCTCCTGGGTCAGGTTTTCCATCATGTAGGAGCCGCCCCAGGGATCCACCACTTTGGTGATGCCCGTTTCTTCCTGGATGATGAGCTGCGTATTTCGCGCTATGCGGGCAGAGAACTCCGTGGGCAGTGCAATGGCCTCATCCAGCGCATTGGTATGCAGGGATTGTGTGCCGCCAAATACCGCCGCCATGGCCTCGATAGTGGTGCGCACCACGTTGTTGTACGGGTCCTGCTCAGTGAGGGACCAGCCAGAGGTCTGGCTGTGAGTGCGCAGCATGGAGCTTTTTGGGTTTTGCGGATTGAATTCGGTCACGATACGTGTCCACAACAGGCGCGCCGCGCGCATCTTGGCAATTTCCATATAGAAATTCATGCCGATGCCCCAGAAGAAGGACAGGCGCGGTGCGAAATCGTCGATATCCAGGCCGGCAGCGATAGCAGTGCGGATATATTCCTTGCCATCGGCCAGGGTGTAGGCCAGTTCCAGTGCCGCGTTGGCCCCCGCTTCCTGGATGTGATAGCCGGAGATTGAAATCGTATTGAAACGCGGCATATTACCGGAACAGTAGGCAATGATATCGCCGAAGATTTTCATACTGGGCGCCGGCGGATAAATATAGGTGTTGCGCACCATGAACTCTTTCAGGATGTCGTTCTGGATAGTGCCGCTCAGTTGTTCCCGGGTTACCCCCTGCTCTTCCGCCGCCACGATATAACCCGCCAGTATCGGCAGTACCGCGCCGTTCATGGTCATCGATACGGACACCTTGTCCAGGGGGATACCGTCGAACAGGATTTTCATATCCTCTACCGAGTCGATGGCCACGCCTGCCTTGCCCACGTCACCCGCTACTCGTGGGTGGTCCGAGTCGTAGCCCCGGTGCGTGGCCAGGTCGAAGGCCACGGAGACGCCCTGCCCGCCGGCATCCAGTGCCTTGCGGTAAAAGGCATTGGATGCTTCAGCCGTAGAAAAACCCGCGTACTGGCGGATGGTCCATGGCCGCCCTGCGTACATGGTCGCCTGGGGACCGCGCAGGTAGGGAGATATGCCCGGCATGGTATCGGTGTATTGCAGATCTTGCGTATCCGCCGCGGTGTAGAGGGGCCTGATCGCGATATCTTCCGCGGTCTGCCAGACCAGCGTATCCGGGCTCTTGCCCTTTAGCTGTTTGGTGGCGAGTTCCTGCCAACTGTCGGGTGTCGCGTTGGCCTTATCGTAAATCTTGTCACTCATGGGCAAAACCTCAGTGCTCTTCAGCGGGCTGGTTAATCTCTATCAGTACGCCATCACAGCTCTTCGGGTGAATAAAGATGACCATGGATCCGTGGGCGCCGGGTGTCGGTGCATCGCCAAGAAATTGATAACCTTTTCCCCTTAACCTTGCGACATCTTCCTCGATATTGTCCGAGCGAAAACACAGGTGATGTAGGCCGCCACCCTTTTTTTCCAGATACGTGGCAATGGGCCCTTCGCCATTGAGCGGGTAAACCAGTTCAATATTGGTGGGCGGCAGTGGCAGAAAGGCGGCGGTGGTTTTGGCCGAGCTCACGTCTTCGCGCCCTCCCATGGGCAGCCCGAAGTCTTCGACAAAACGTTTAATGGCTTTTTCGAGATCCGGGACTGCGATGGCGATATGATCCAGGGCTGTAATCATGATTGATCCTATTTATAACTGCTGCAGAAACTGGCTGGTGACTTTTTCACGCCGTGCAGCGATATCTTCGGCAGCCTCCTCGACAACAATTTCATCGGGCGTAATCTTGAATATTGTCTGTCCCTTGCTGATGATAGTGCCATCGGTATCTACCAGAACCTTGTCGATAGTGCCGGAAAACGGTGCGTACACTTTGTTGAACATTTTCATGACTTCCACAATAAACAGGGGGTCACCCGCATTGAAGTGATCGCCCTCGCTGACGTAGATTTTGTGCTCCGGTGTCTCACGCGAGTAAAACATACCACCGCTCTCGGAGAGAATCTCATCGGACTTGGCAAGCGATGGTGGCACCAACACTTTTGCCATGGCCTCTTGTAGTTGCTCGTCTATCAGCCGTTCCGGGATATGAATAGTCAGGTCGGTATTGACCATCAGCTTGTAGAAACCTGTGGCCTCGGCAATGCTGGGTAGAATCGCGACAATGTCCGCACCTGCCTGGAATCCCATATGTGCACAGCGCACCTCGTTCCACAGCTCTGCATCAAAACCCTCAGGGGCCGCGGCGGCGTCCAGCATAGAGCAAAGTTCAACCCAGTCCTGGGCGGTTACACGGTTATTGAGCTCGTCATAGAACGCCAAAGCCTGCTGCAAGATGTCATTGTCATGATCCCAGATCATGGCCGCCGCAGGCGGTATATCGCCCTCCACCAAATCCATGTAGAGGAAGTGGTAGGTGTCGGCCAGTAACTCCAGCGGGTTCTCGTTCCAGCAGATATTGCCATCGATCAGGGTATAGCAGTCCCGATTGATACTGAGCCAGCCGCTGAGCACATGGGGTTCCGCCAGCAACATGTGCAGGGGGCGCAGCAAAAGGGATTCTTTTAACTGCAGGGTCTGAGCCAGGGCCTTTTGCGCCTCGCCTTCAACCCCATCTAGTGCCGCGTTGCTGATCCGCTGGTAGGCAAGGTTCAGGTCCAGATTGTTAGCCTGCTGCTTGATCTCGCCAACGGCCGTCAGGTAGGGCACGATAAAACGCGTGGTCGGCCTGGCGTTGATGTTCTGCCCGATAAACCAGTTCACCAGACCGTAATGAAATTCCCGGTTTGTGGCCAGGTCCAGGCCGCGCATGCGGGTCTGGCGAATGGCTTCCGCCATCTGCTGGTAAGCCTCCAGGCGGGTGTCACCCACCGTTAATAACAACGCAATGTTTGAATCGTAGGCACCGGCCAGTGTGTACTTCATAAACACGTCGGTATCGGGGTTGTGCAGGCTGATCCCCTGGTCGTCGCGAATTTCCCCCTCGGTGGCATCACTCCAGGATTCGATTACACCGCCGGCGTGCGGCTGCAGTGCCTGGTTGGTGGCGTTCAATCGCGCTTCGACGCTGTCATTGTTGCGTGCCTGGCGTTCCGGCCTGGGTAGTTTTTCCGCATGTGTTGCCAGCAGTACCATGGCTTCCACCAGGGATTCCACTATGAAAAAATCTTCCGAATCGTCCGGATTGCTGAACTTGAGCGAGTAGCACAGCTCTGTGACCCGGTGTTCCACCTGGATGCGGGTGTTCATTTCCATGAAGAAATGCTTATCCCGATCGACGATACACTCAAAGGTGGAAACGGAATCAAGGCCCACGGCCTCGCCGAAGCGTTCGGCCTCATCCTCCATAGCCTGCAGGGTCACCAGATCCTGTTTGAGAACGCGCGCCTCCTCCATCTGGCCACTGTCCTGGGCCTGCTCAATGGCCCGTCCCAGGGATTCGACGGTCACTGAAACTTCCAGCAGTTTTTGCTCGTGCATCTGTAGTGAACAATCGCGGCCGCCCATGGACATGGACCACTGGCCGTTGCCGATAGCCTGTATTTCCATGTGACGCGTGGTCTCGATATTCAATTCGACCAGTACATTTTTGTTGTCGCCGACGCCGGTGGTCTTCACCTCATTGAGGATTTCACGCACCATTTCCGTGGTGCGCGCTCCCTCGCCGATACCGAGAATGCGCTGGCCCTTACCTCCACCACCGCTGATGGCCTTCAGGCGCACCCGATTCTCGGGGTAATCCGCGGTCATTCTAGCCACCGCTTCGGTGAGTGTTTCGCACAACTCATCCACGGTATACAGATCGATACCCTTATTATAGGAAGCGGCCAGAACAAGGTCGGCCTTGTCCTCCTTTGATACAGCCTTGTTGTCCAGGCTGGCTATATCCAGATCCAGATCGTGTGCTATTGCAAGCGCTTTCAGCGCGGCCGCGTCGGGATGTTTCTTGAGCAGCGTGAGTGCCGTGCCGTTGTCTATACCCGGTGTCACGGAAACACCGCATTTCAGGGCGGTGCGTTTGGCCTCGTCCTTCAAACCCGCATCGTGCACCGTGCGTGAACAGGGGCCGATAAAGTTGAGTCCCGCCGCTTCCATGGCCGCCACCATGGCCTCATCCTCCGCCATGAAACCGTAGCCGGCGAAGATGGCGTTGTAATCGTTGTCCCTGGCGATACCGATAATCTGTCCAATGCGTTGCTCGCGCTCTTCCTTGTCGGCGCCGCTGTAGTCCGGCACACGGTGCACCCGTTCCGGGTCAGTCAGGGAACGTAGCTCCGGGGCGATGGCGTTGCGGTAGACGATGGAATCTTTCTCTGACAACAGTATCCCGAAGTGCTCGATGCCCATCTCGGCAAAGACATCCATCGCCTCTTTGCGAATCGGCCCGCGGCAAATGATCAGCGGACGCACGGCAGTGCAATCGAACTGCCGCAACCATTCGGTGCCTGAGCGCCCCAGTCTGCGGTCGCGGTGGACAAGTGGATTATTCAGGTAATATTCATTGGACACGCCTGTCTTCCTCTATTGGTGTATTGCCGGGGGTGGGTGTGCCTCGTTACGGCTCGCCCGCAGGGAGGCTCTGCATGCTACAGTATGAGCGGTGAGGCACACTAGTGGAACTCGCGCTGAACAGATTGCAGTGGTTCGGCCCGGTAGCGGCGCAGATAAAATGCCATATTCTCCGCCAATACCTGGCGCAGGTCAGAAGGCATGACAATCTGGGATATCGAACCGAGGCTCAGTGCCTCATTGGGATTCATTAACTCTCTCTCATAGCGCTGCACCAGCAATGCTTCCTCCGACTTGACCCAGCCGTCGACTAATTGTTCGGCGGCCTCGGCGGCCTGTTTCCCGGACAAGCCGGCCGCAATTTGCGCTGCAGTCTCCGCCTTTAGCTTGTCGGCTACTGAGCCGCGAATTGTGCGCAATTCATCCTTATACACATAGTCAACACCCGCCGGCCCCATGACCGCCACTCGTGTGGTAGGTAACGCCACCACAAAATCAGCCCCCAGCGGAAAGCTGTTGAAAGAGGCGTAGGCGCCCCCGAAAGCATTGCGTACCAATACCAGGAAGCGCGGTGTGCGCAGGTCTACAATCGCGTCCAGCATGGCCCGGCCCGCCTGCACGATCCCCCCGCTCTCCTGCTCCTTGCCCGGCAGGAAGCCGGTGGTATCTTCAAGGAAAATGACGGGAATGTTGTACAGGTTACAGAAACGAATAAAGCGGGCGTTCTTGTAGGCCGCGGCGATATCCACCTGCCCAGAGGCCACCGATGAGTTATTGGCGACGAAGCCGATCACGTTACCGCCCATACGTCCCAGGGCGGTAACCGTGTTACGGGCCCGCTCCGACTGGATTTCCAGGTAATCGCCATGGTCACACAGTTGTTGTATCAGGATGGTGACGTCGATGGGTGTATTGAAGCCGGTGGGTGAGTTGAAGGCTTTTTTCAGCAGGATGTCGATATCCCATGTCTTGCGATTGACCGGGTCAGAGCTGGCCTGGTGCGGGGCCAGTTCGCCATTGTTGCTGGGCAGGTAGTTGAGCAGTGCCCTTACCTTGCGCAGGGCCGCCACCTCGTCCTTGACCACGAAATCCGTTACCCCTGACTGGCTGTGAACGCCGGGGCCACCGAGTTCATCGGGAGTCACATCTTCACCCAGTACAGATTTCACCACGCCGGGTCCGGTCAGGCCAAAGAAAGTCTCGTTGGGCTGGATCAGGAAACTACCCTGGCGTGGCAGATAGGAGCCGCCACCGGCGTTGAAGCCGAACATACACATGATGCTGGGCACGATGCCGCTGATTCTGCGCAGGGCGGCGAAGGCCTCGGCATAACCGTTCAGCCCCCCCACTCCCGCCGGGATAAAAGCGCCGGCACTGTCGTTGATGCCCACTACCGGAATGCCTTGTTTGGCCGCCAGTTCGAACAGGCGGGCCAGCTTGGCGCCATTGGTGGCGTCCATGGAGCCGGCGCGAACGGTGAAATCATGCCCGTAGAGGGCGACATCGCGCCCATTGATTTTCACTAGTGCTGTGACCAGCGAGGCGCCATCCAGGTTGGGACCCCAGTTTTGGTACAAAATGGTGGGCTGGGTATCACTGAGGAAACGAATACGCTCCCAGATAGTCATGCGTTTTTTCTGGTGCTGGCGCTGTATATTTCTAACCCCCGCCGCCTGATATGGACGTTGCTGTAGATCCCAGCCCGCTTTCATCGACTCTTCATAGGGACCGGGTGTCGAGGCGATCTCCCCTGGCACCCGGAATTCCTGCTCATCATTTTGAGCAAAGGGGTTGTCCAGGGAGGCCGTCAGGTCTGTATTGTTCTTTGTCGTCATAGTCCTTGATCCATAGTTAGCCAACAGGGCCATGGAGGGTTTGTGATAGCTGCTGCGAGACATCTGTGTTGCAAGTTTTGGTGGGCGGGCTTACGATGCAAACCTACCAGAAATTCGGCGACTTACATTAGTGGTATAGGCCCGAAAAGTCAATTCACCAGGAGACAGATGCTTGTCATTTCAACGCAGATTGTGGCTTTAATAGACGAGATGTTGCCGGCGGGCATTAGCCTCAGTCGGTTGATTATCCAAATATTTGGCGTCAACTTTTTTATGTTTGGTTAAAGCGGGTCCAAAGCCATGAGCAATACAGTCCATCTGGACGAGATCCCCTACTCTCCTGACAGCTGCGAGCTGTTCGAGCGAATCAGGGATCTGCCCCGGGCCGCCCTGCTCGATAGCAGTTATCCCCATACCACGACCGGACGCTACGATATCCTGACTGCCCAGCCCAGTAATATCGACCTGCCCGGTCTCGAGGCCGGAGCGACAGAGTCAGAGTGTTATGAGTTTTTCAATCACCTGGGACAATTTCACACAGAATACTATGCCGGCATCCAGCCCGCTTCCCAGGATATCCCCTTTTGCGGCGGTATTCTGGGCTACCTCGGCTACGATTGCGGCAACAGCCTGCACAGTATTGAACAGCAGCAACAGACACCCTTTCCTCCGGTGCAGTTGTATGCCTACGACTGGTGTGTCATCCAGGACCATTTGCTGCGCCGGACGGTGCTCGTGGCACAACCGGGGGTTGGCCCGGACCGGCGCAGGGATTTGCTGGCAAGATTACGCCGGCGGGCCGTAGGCGGGCCGACGAACTTCATGCTGGGCGGCAATTTTACTTCCAACCTTAGCACTGAGCAGTACCGGGCCGCTTTCGACAGAATACAGGCGTATATTCAGGCCGGCGATTGCTACCAGGTCAATCTGGCCCAGCGTTTCGCCGCCCCCTGCAGTGGTGACCCCTGGCATGCCTACAGGGAGTTACGAGCCGTGGCCGCCGCGCCATTCGCGGCCTATCTCTCACTTGGCGATAACAGCGCGCTGATGAGTCTTTCACCGGAGCGTTTTATATCGCTGCACGGTCATCGCGTTGAAACCTCACCGATCAAGGGTACGCGCCCCCGTTACAGTGACTCGCGTACAGATGAACTGGCAGCGGCAGAACTGCGAGTCTCCGACAAGGACAGGGCTGAAAACCTGATGATAGTGGATCTGCTGCGCAACGACCTGGGGCGCAATTGTGTGCCGGGCAGTATCCACGTGGACCGCTTGTTCGACGTACAAAGCTTTCCAACGGTGCACCATTTGGTGAGCACCATCAGTGGCGAATTGCAGGGCGACCGGGGAGCCACCGATTTATTGCGCGACAGCTTCCCCGGGGGATCAATCACCGGCGCGCCCAAGCGGCGCGCCATGGAGATAATCGCTGAACTGGAGCCCGACCCACGGCAGGTCTATTGCGGCTCGTTGCTCTATATCAGTGCGGATGGCCGCATGGACAGCAATATCGCTATCCGCACCCTGCTGTACGATCAGGGCGAAGTACGGTGCTGGGGTGGCGGCGGTATTGTCGCGGATTCCCAATGGCGGCAGGAGTATCGGGAAACTTACGATAAAGTGGGGAAGTTTTTAAATGTGCTGGAGGGTTATATCGCGCGCTGAATTCCAGTGTTCTCCTGTGATGTTTCGAAATGGTTTGCCCGCACGACTTAGAGCGTCAGATTCCGGTCGCTGGCATCGACAAAGGCCGCTTTCAATTCGCCCAGGTTAGCCACCGGCTTGAACTGAGGGAACTCGTCGATGACATTCTGTGGCGCATGGATCAAAAACCCCACATCTGCCTCGCTCAGCATGGTGGTGTCATTGTAGGAATCGCCGGCGGCGATAACGCGGTAGTTCAGGCTGTGCAGCGCCTTGACCGAGGCGCGCTTGGGATCCTCCTGGCGCAGCTTGTAATCCACGACCCTACCGCTGTCATCGGTAACCAGCCGGTGGCAAAGCAGCGTCGGCCACTTTAACTGGCGCATCAGTGGCTGGGAAAATTCGTAGAAAGTGTCCGACAGAATGATTACCTGAAAGCGTTCTCGCAGCCAGTCTACAAAGTCGATAGCGCCGGGCAGGGGCGCCAGCGTGGCGATCACCTCCTGAATGTCATTAATTTTCAAATTGTGCTGATCCAGCAGTGTCAGGCGCTGCTTCATCAATACATTGTAATCGGGGATGTCCCGAGTGGTAGCGCGCAATTCCTCTATACCGGTGCGCTCGGCAAATGCGATCCAGATCTCGGGGACAAGCACCCCCTCCAGGTCCAGGCAGGCCAATTCCACGTGTTAGTCTCCTTGGGTGGGTATGGTGAGCGCAATAATCTAACCACTTGTCGCTGCAGGCACAAGCCCTGCTTAACACTGAACCAGGCAATATCACCCGCAGAGCATGCCAGGTGTCAGTAAACCGGCAATTCCAGGTGGGAAAACAGCTCTTCCAGGTCTGCCTTGGTACGTCGCTGAAAAGCCTCCTGCACTACGTCACGGGTCAGGTGGGGGGCAAAGTCTTCAATAAATTCATACATGTAACCGCGCAGAAATGTGCCACGGCGGCATCCGATTTTCGTGATGCTACTGGTAAACAGGTGACTGGCATCGAGCGCCACCAGATCTTGATCCACGTTCTCGTCATGGGCCATACCGGCGACAATACCTATGCCTAAACCGAGGCGCACGTAGGTTTTGATCACATCCGCGTCGGCTGCGGTAAATACCACTTTGGGTATCAGGCCTTTTTCGGCGAAAGCTTCGTCCAGTTTGGAACGGCCGGTAAAACCAAAAACATAGGTGACGATCGGGTACGCCGCAACGTCCTCCAGTGTCAGTTTGGACAGCTGTGTCAGCGGGTGATCCTTTGGCACCAGAATGCAGCGGTTCCAGCGGTAGCAGGGCATCATAATCAAGTCGGAGAACAACTCCAGCGCCTCGGTAGCGATGGCGAAATCCACAGTACCATCAGCCGCCATCTCACAAATCTGCATAGGCGTACCCTGATGCATATGCAATGACACATCGGGATAACGTTCAATAAAGGCGCTGATGGTAGCGGGCAGCGCATAGCGCGCCTGGGTGTGGGTGGTGGCTATGGACAGCGCACCTTTTTTTTCGTTGGAGTACTCCTGGGCCACCTGCTTAATGCTCTCCACCTTGCGCAAAACTTCCCCGGCGGCCTGGAGAATGACCTCTCCCGCCGGTGTGACATGGGTCAGGTGCTTGCCACTGCGGGCAAATACCTCGACTCCCAGTTCATCCTCGAGCAGGCGAATTTGCTTGCTGATGCCGGGCTGTGAGGTATACAAGCTCTGGGCTGTCGCAGACACATTGAGATCGTGGTGAGCCACTTCCCAAATGTAGCGCAACTGCTGAAGTTTCATGCCAACCTCCGAGTTAACTCAAGCCTTTTGTGCCGGGTAAAGACCCCTGTGAAGCCGTCTGTGGCAGCCTGCTGTTACCAGGCGTCTCCAGGGCGAGGGACGGCACCTGCTACCAGAATTTTCGTAGCCCGTCGCACCCGGAGGCGCACGGGAACAGGCGCTCACACAGGCTCAAAGGGCTTGAGTATGCTTACCTGGCCCCATTAAAGCGTCCCGCCCTTATGAAGAATAGCCATAAACTCAGGTATTTGCCAAATAAAAAAGGAATAAACAGCTGGCAGTAAAAAAATCAGGAGTTTGCCACACCGTGAGGTACATGCCCGGTGGCGATGTGGGGACTGGCAGATGCACAATGAATGGGTTGATCGTCGAAGAAGACATCGGCCTGGTAGGCCTTGAGGAAGTCAGTCTTATTCAGCCCGCCCAGAAAAATTGATTCGTCAATGCGAATATCCCAGGCACGCAAAGTGCGGATTACCCGCTCATGGGCCGGAGCCGATCTGGCGGTGACCAGCGCCGTACGAATGGGCGCTTCGCTGGCGGGAAACGCTTGCTGTAGCCGGTGCAGGGCTGCCAGAAAGGGTTTGAACGGGCCGCCGCCCAGGGGCTCTCTGGCGGCCGCTTTCTCGCTGGCGGTGAACGCCTCCAGGCCCTCGCTTTTGTACACGCGCTCCGCCTCGTCGGAAAACAGCACGGCATCGCCGTCAAAGGCAAAGCGCAACAGGTCACTGTCGGTGTCACCTCCCTTGCTGGAAACCAGTGTGGCGGCCGCCACCCCACACTCCAGCGCATACCGTACATCCTCTGCCTCGTTGGACAGGAACAGCTGGCAGCCAAAGGCGTTGACATATCGCCAGGGGCTCTCTCCACCACAGAAAGCGGCCCGACTGATATCCAGGTTGTAGTGTTGAATAGAATTAAACACCCGCAGGCCGGTATCGGCGCTGTTTCTCGACAGCAATACGACCTCCACCCGGGAAGCACCGCTCAGGCGGTCATTCAGCCGCAGTAGTTTGTGTACCAGCGGAAAAGCCTCGCCTGGCTCCAGGGGCTCTTCTTCCCTGGCCACCTGGTACTCGGAGTAGGCCTGTAATCCATCGTTCTCATACACCTGATGGCTGTCGTCCAGGTTAAACAGGGCGCGGGAGGAGATGGCTATGACCAGCTTGTCTTCCAATTTATCCGGCATGGGTCAAGAATACCCACTTGTGGCGGGCTCTACTAGTCGAACTGGAATAAGACATTCAGGTAGATTCAATGGCTGATGAAAATATTCTCAAAGTATTCCCTGGTAATTTTGAATACCAACGGGCCGAGTAGAATCAGGGCGATAATATTGGGAAGCGCCATAAAGGCATTGAGGGTATCGGCGATCAACCACACCATATTAAGTTCAACCATCGTACCCACCGGAATGGCGATCACCCAGGCCACTCTGAACGGCATAATTGCCTTCGCCCCAAACAGGAATACCACGCAGCGCTCACCATAAAAGGACCAGCCAATCATGGTGGTGAAGGCAAACAGGCACAGCCCCAGCGTGACAATATACTCACCGCCGGGAAAGCCATTGGCAAAGGCCATAGTCGTCAGGCTGGCACCACTGACACCGCTGGGCCAGACGTCCATGATGACAATGACCAGCCCGGTCATGGTGCAGACCACGAGAGTATCGATAAAGGTGCCGAGCATGGCGATCATGCCCTGTTGCACGGGTTGATCGGTACGGGCCGCCGCATGGGCGATTGGCGCACTGCCCAGCCCCGCCTCGTTGGAAAATATACCGCGGGCCACACCAAAGCGCAGGGCGGCCCATACGGTTGCTCCAGCAAAGCCTCCGGTCGCTGCGGTTGGAGTGAAGGCGCTCTCGACAATGGTAATGAAGGCTCCCGGCACCGCCTCCACGTTCGCCAGGATAACCACCAGGCTCATCAGCACATAGCTTACCGCCATCATCGGCACCAACCAACTGGCGACACTGGAGATGCGTTTAATGCCGCCCAACACCACCGCACCCACCAGCACCATCAACACCAGGCCGGTGGCCAGTGGTGGCACCGAGAAAGAGTCGTACAAGACCTGGGACACTGAATTGGACTGCACGGTATTGGCAATACCAAAGCCCGCCAGGCTGCCAAAGATGGCGAAAGCGACTCCCAGCCAGTGCCAGCGCTTGTGCAAGCCGTTTTTGATGTAATACATGGGGCCACCACAGTAGTTGCCCTCGTCGTCCCGCTCGCGAAAACGCACCGCACATACCGCCTCGGCATATTTGGTGGCCAGACCTACCAGTGCGGTCATCCACATCCAGAACAGAGCACCCGGCCCACCCAATGCGATAGCGGTCGCCACCCCGGCGATGTTGCCCGTGCCGATGGTTGCGGACAGCGATGTCATCAGGGCGCTGAAGGGAGAAATATCGCCATCGCCTTTGCCCTGGCGACTCTGCAACAGCAGTCGCAACCCCGCTGGAATCTTGCGGATTGTCATAAAACGCAGGCCCACGCTCAGGTATAGACCCGTACCGAGCAACAGTGCCAGCATCAATGGGCCCCAGGCCCAGGAGTTAACAGCGGTAACCAACTCTGTCATAGGACTTCCCGTCAGTATTTTTTGTTATTGCCAGCGCCGTGACCTGGCGTCGGTCGATTATCTTACCAATTGAAGCCGCTGCGTTGGGGAAACAGGCCAAATATGCCCCCCGTATGAACAAAAACAATGTCTCGGCAATCCTTAAAACGCCCGCCTGCGATCTCGGCCAACATCCCGACGAAGGCCTTGCCCGTATAAACGGGATCCAGCACCAGCCCCTCCAGGCGACCCAACTCGGCAATAAGACCAAAGACGTCCGCGCCGGCAATACCGTAACCCTCCCCAACATAACCATCCAGCACACGGGGCTGCACCTCCACCGGTGGCATACCCGGATAGCGCGCCCTCCAGTCGGCGATGTCACTGACAACCTTGTCCAGGAAGTACCGCTCGCCGTCACACACATTCACACCCCACACGGTAGCCGGCAGTTGATGCAGAGCCACACCCAGGGTCAATCCCGCCTGGGTGCCGCCAGATCCAGTGGCGGTCACAATATGGGCCCGCTCGATAGCCGCCTCTCGGAAGTCCTCAACCAGCTCTTCACAGGCCGCGACATAACCCCAGACACCAATACCGTCGCTGCCGCCGGTAGGTATCGCCAGGGCTTTACGCCCTCGCTCAGCATAGTGCGACTGCCACTGGACAAACAGGTCATCTATCTCACGGAGATACTGACCGGGCGGATAGCAACTCACGGCCGCCCCCGCCAGGTGGTCCAGTAGCAGGTTGCCGTCGCGCTCCGGAGGTTTTTCACCGTGCAGTAACAGGTGTACAGCCAACCCCAATTGGGCGCCGACAAAGGCCGTGGCGCGGCAGTGGTTGCTCTGCAAACCACCGCAGGTAATGAGCGTGTCATAACCATTATCAATGGCGTGGGCAGCGATAAATTCGAGTTTTCGCACTTTATTGCCACTAAGGGTACTGCCAGTCAGGTCGTCGCGTTTGACCCACAGGCGATGACCGCACCCCCATTTAGCGGAGGCGCGTTCAAGATAATGTAGCGGAGTCGGTGTGCGGGCGAGGTCTATCTTGCGAGGGTACGCCAGCGTCATCTTATGCCCTAACCGATAGACTTGAGGGTGCCTTTGGGCAAAACAGCGTGAACATGAACGCGCTGGAATTTCATCTCGACGTTGTTGGCGACATTCAGCACCATATAATTATCGTCCATAGCCGTGACTTTGCCCAGGATACCGGAGCTGGTCACCACCTCGTCACCCTTGTTCAGGGCGGACACCATTTCGCGATGCTCTTTCTGGCGCTTGCGCTGGGGCCGAATGGCGATGAAATAAAACAGGACGAACAATCCCACCAGAAACAGTATCTGAAACATTTCTCCGCCCGCAGGCGGCGCCCCGGCCTCTTGGGCGTGGGCGCTGGCTATAAACAAACTCATCAATTATTTCCCGTAGTTGGGCTCCACCAGGAGCGTTGAAAGCGTCGGGTAATTTACAGGGTTTCAGGTACTGATGTCGAGGTCGTATTCCATTATCTGCGGCGCGTGGTCCGAAAAACGTTCTTCCTTGTAAATATCGGCACCCCTGACTTTGTCCACCAGTTTTGGTGAAATGACCTGGTAGTCCAGGCGCCATCCCACATTCTTGGCCCAGGCCCGCCCCCGGTTGGACCACCACGTGTATTGTTCGGCTTCGGTATTGACCAGACGGAAGGAATCAACGTACCCGACTTCGTCGTAGAGTGTATCCAACCAGGCCCGCTCCTCAGGCAGGAAACCGGAGTTCTTCTGGTTACCGCGCCAGTTCTTCAGGTCGATCTGCTGGTGACAGATATTCCAGTCGGCGCAGATAATAAACTCCCGTCGCTTGCGCCGCAGGGCCCGCAGGTGCTCCATAAAAATAGCCATAAAACGCAACTTCTTCTGCAGGACTTCCTCGCTGGAGGAACCGGAGGGAACATACAGTGAGATCACGCTCAACCCCTTGAAATCCGCCTGTAGGTAACGTCCTTCGGAGTCCGCCGGATCCCACCCCAGCCGGGTGATTACCCTTTGTGGCTTGACCTTACTGTACAGTGCCGTGCCGCTGTAGCCTTTTTTGATCGCGTCGTTGTAATAACAGTGGTAACCATCAGGGGAGAATACCGGGTCGGTCAACTGGTCTTCCTGGGCTTTGGTCTCCTGGATGCATACCACATCAGCCTGCTCCTTCTGTAGCCAGTCGAAAAAACCCTTGCGCGCCGCCGCGCGAATCCCATTGGTATTGCAGGTGATTATCCTGGTCATTGCTCCGTTCCGATCGGTTTTAAAGCAGCGCAGTGTAACGGAAGGGTGAGCCTGGGTTCAATTGGGCTAATGGCATTAATCATCCACGCGCATGGAGTAGGCTCGCGTGCTTAATCGCGCAGCCAGAGCCTCCAACTCGGCTGGATCTCCCGGCATGCGATTGTGAATGGTGAGATCTTCACCGGTATTTCTCGGGATGACATGCATGTGATAGTGGAACACGGTCTGCCCCGCCGCCGCGCCATTCAACTGAAAGATACCGACACCCTCACTTTGCAGTTCTTCTTTGACAACGTGGGCAATGAGCGTAGAAACGTGCCCCACCATACTGATGGCGTCCGGTGTGGCTTCAAATATGTCCTGGTAGTGGTCCTTGGTCACGATCAGGCAGTGGCCGGGTGTCGCCGGAAAAATATCCAGGAACGTTTTGGTATAACGGGTTTCGTGAACCGCGTAACAGGGCGCTCGTTCGTTGAGTATCTGGCAGAAAATACAGTCATCGTTCATAGAAATTACCTTATATATAATCTTTATCTACATGTTTATTAACGAGTTTAAACTTGCAAAGGTGGCTGGATCTCGGCCTCGTGGTGATGCTTGCGCAAACGCATACTCAGTGTGTCGTCCACCGACTGATAGCGGTATCGACCCTGCTCGTCAACAATTCGCTCAAGCTGCCCACGCTGATGCAGGTAATTGAGGTGTGAGATGCACTCCCCCGTCGCCAGTTCAATCTGGCTTTCATCCAACTCCCGCTTGAACAACACCGGCAGGAGTTCCATAGCCGTGTGCGAACCGGTCACACAGGCTTCCTCCAACGCCAGGAGATGGTCCTCATGGTGTTCTATCAAAAACCGCAGCCGCTCATGTAAACCGTAAAAAGGTGCGTTGTGAGCCGGCAGCACCAGCGCATCTGCCGGCAATGCTTCCAGAAAATGCTCGTGGGAGTTGAACCATGCCTTGAGCGGATTGGCTTCGGGTTCGCCACCGTTCACGCTGACATTTGGTGTGATTTTGGGAATCACCTGGTCACCAGAGATAAGAATATTCAGGGCGCCGCAGTACAGGCAGGCATGTTCCGGCGAGTGGCCACCGCCCACCACCACCCGCCAGCGATTACCATTGATGGTCAGAGCGTCGCCGTCGACCAAACGACGATAGGCCATGGGCATAGGCTCTATATAGGGACCAAAACCACCAAAGCGCTCCCGCGTTGTGTCCAACTGTTGCGGGCTGTAGCCGGAACGCCGCAGGAACTGCTCAGAGGTCCAGCTATAGTGCTCCCGCTGCATCCTGCTGAATGACAGTCCGCTGAGGTACTCCAGCCGGGTCATATAAAACGGCACTCGCCACTTCTCACACAACCAGCCGGCCATACCTGTGTGGTCGGGGTGAAAATGCGTGGCAACCACTGCTTTTACCGGCTTACCCCCTAAGTGCCGATCAAATATCTGCTCCCATAATTTGTGGGTGGGGCCGATGGCGATGCCGGTATCGATAATCCACCACCCATCGTGATCTTCCAGCAGATACAGGTTGATGTGATCCAGGCCCAGGGGCAGTGGCATACGTAACCACAATACGCCCGGCACAATCTCTTGCACCTGACCTGGTTCGGGGACGCTGTCAAACGGGTATTGAAGCATAACGGGCGGGCGCTAAAGCCCAAGTTCCACAATCAGCGCCATGACATCTTCGTGATGTGTCCTGGTTTTTACCTTGTCCATCACATGCTTGAGTCGCCCGTCTTTACTGATGATAAATGTGGAACGCAATACGCCCATAAATTCGCGGCCCATGAATTTCTTCAGTCCCCACGCGCCGTATTTATCCGCTATGGCGTGGTCTTCGTCGGACAGCAGGGTAAAGTTCAGATCCTGCTTTTCGATAAACCGACCCAGCCTGGCCACCGGGTCGGGACTTACCCCCAGTACCACTGTATCGAGTTTTGCCAGTGCCTTTTTACTGTCTCGTATGCCGCAGGCCTGCACGGTACAACCCGGCGTCATCGCCTTGGGATAGAAATACAACGCCACGTTTTTCTCTCCCCGGAACTGTCTGAGACTGACCTTGTTGCCGTCCTGATCCAGTAAAGTAAATGCCGGGGCCATATTGCCGATTTTTGGAGATGCCATACTGACTAGTCCTTCTTTGTTGTGGTTGATAACAGCCGGCGGTGCAAGTGTGCAGCGCCGGCCGACATGTCGAGATACGAACTACCTGCGCCAGGAGCCGCGCTCAATCTCAGATACGCGCACCGGGAAGCCTCCGGTCCGGGCATCTGCAAAATATTCCTTGAGAGTTTCATAAACCACTGGAAATGCAATGTCGTCCCAGGGTATATCCCGCTCCTCATACAAGTCGGTTTCCAGGCTCTCCGGCCCCACCCCGTGTTCCCCGTCGTTCAGGTCGCAGCGATAAAACATATACACCTGGCTGATATAGGGCACATCAAACACGCGGTACAAATCCAGGTTACTGACCTGCGCCCGAGCCTCTTCCCAGGTCTCACGGGCCGCTCCCTGCAGGGTGGTCTCACCATTTTCCATAAACCCGGCGGGCAGGGTCCAGTAGTTCTTGCGCGGTGCAATCGCCCGCTTGCACAACAGCACCCTGCCCTCATATACCGGCACACAGCCGACAATGACCCGCGGATTGATGTAGTGAATCAATTCGCAGGTGGTACAGACAAAACGCTCACGGTCGTCTCCCACAGGAATCTGCAGGATGACTGAACTACCGCAACTGGTACAAAATTTCATGAAGGATAAACCATCACCGATAGAAGCGGGCCAGTATAAAGCCTCGAGCAGGTAATAGAATAGCCCGCTGGAGCAGAAAGTGGTGTGGTGTGGTGTGGTGTCGTGTCGTCGGAGCAGGTCAGATGGTTGTGGCACCATGCAGCTTGTGGTAGTCGCCACTGAAAAACAGCAGTGGCTCGCCATCGGGGCGTTCATGCAGGTTCCTGACCCGCCCCACGATAATAAGATGGTCGCCGCCTTCGTGAGTGGTTTCCAACTCGCATTCGAAGCTCACCAGGGCATCGAGAATCACGGGCGAGCCGTGCTTACCCGGGCGATAGTGTGCAGCGTCCAACTGGTGCTGCCCCTTCCCGGCGTATTGCCTGGAGTGAGACTCGTGCTCGCGGGCCAGGATATTGATGGCGAAGAAGCGCGGGCCGACAAAAACATCGTATACATCGGAATTATTCTGCAAACTCCACAACACCAGGGGCGGGTCCAGCGAGACTGATGTGAAGGAGTTGGCTGTCAGACCCACCGCCTCCCCCGCATCCGTCACCGTGGTGATAACACACACGCCGGTGGCGAAGCGTCCCAGGGCGCTCCTCAACTCCCGACCATCAAAACTCATACTATATCTCCTTGCCTGTTGCGGACGTCATTGGATTTCAGACGGGTTTCCAGCGCATCCCCTATGCAGGCTATTGGGCGGAACCGCCCTGCCAGCGTGCTGCCCTGCTGGTATCGTGCTCCCGGGCCGACACCCAGTGCCCGCCGTCGGGGCCCAGTTCCTTTTTCCAGAACGGTGCCCGGGTCTTCAGGTAATCCATGATAAATTCACAGGCGCTGAAGGCGGCCTCCCGATGAGAGGAGGATACGCCTACCCAGACAATCCGCTCACCGGGCCCCAGTTTACCCACCCGGTGTACCACGGAGGCCGCGAGAACTGGCCAGCGAGCGGCCGCCTGCTGCAGAATTTCGGCGATGCTGTTTTCAGTCATGCCCGGGTAGTGTTCCAACTCCATCGATTCTACCTGGCGTTGCTCATTGGAGCGTCGCACATAGCCGGTAAAAGCAGCCACAGCGCCTTCTTGCTGCGCACCCGAGCGCAGCGCCTCCTGCAATTGGGCCACATCGAAGTCGGCTTCTTGCACGCTGACAGTCATCATCGGTAGCGGGCCCGCCATCTCAGCCTCCGGTCACCGGGGGGAAGAAGGCCACCTCATCACCGTCCCGCAGCGCGCGGTTACCATCGACTACCGTCTGGTTGACCGCGCGGATCATATTGTCCTGCCCCAGCACCTCGCGCCACTGGTCCCCGTGTGCAGCACACAATTGCTCCTGCAGGCCATCCAGGTCTGCCACAGCGTCCTGCCACTCCAGTTCCAGGGCGCCGCAGTCCAACTGCTCTTTGATCCTGGCGAAAAACAGCACCTTCAACACTGGGACACACCCTCTACATCGCGTCGCCACCGCCCGGATTTACCGCCGTCTTTCTCGAGCAAGCCTATGTTGGAAATTTCCATGCCGCGGTCCACAGCCTTACACATGTCGTAAATAGTCAGGGCCGCAACCGATACCGCTGTCAGTGCTTCCATTTCCACGCCGGTTTTACCCGAGACCTTGCAGCGACCTTCGATAGTTACCGTGTTGTCCTGTGAATCGATGTGGAAGGTGACCTCCACCGAGTTCAACATCAGAGGATGACACAGAGGAATCAGGTCTGAGCACTTCTTGGCGGCCTGGATACCGGCAATACGGGCCACGGCCAATACGTCACCTTTCTTGTGAGCGCCCTGCTCCAACAGGGTGAGGGTCCCTTCCTGCATCGAAACGACAGCTGCCGCCACGGCGACACGCTCAGTGACGGCTTTGTTGCCGATGTCGACCATACGGGCGGCGCCGCTGTCGTCGATGTGGGTGAGTTGGGTCATGGTGTACTCCACAGGTGTTGACGTTCGAACTGGCTGAGTCTATCCAATGGCGCCCCGGATTGACAATTAAATTGGGCGATGAAGTCAGGAATTTTGGCCTGCCCGGCGGCGCCAAGCGGGATGCCGTCATCAGGACAAGCCGGAATAAGCGCGCCTTGACCAGCGTCATGGCGCGCGGGTCTGCCAGCGTGGATGGCGGCGACACAGGGAGATGTCAATCGCCATTGCCTGAAACTGCCGCCTTGGACTGCGGGTATAAGCTAACAGGTGAACCCCAGGTTGAGCCTGTCCAGTAATTTCAACCATAAACCGCGCTTGCCATTATTGGCATCGGCTTTCACCAGCGCCAGTTGCGTCAGCCTGACGCCTATCCAGCGCATTGGCTCCGGCATCCAGGGCAGCGCTTTCTTTTTAACAAATTGCATATCTAAAATATCGCTGGGTTGATAACCCAGAAGTTCAATACCGATGCGTGCGCCAAAACGGGAAGCGCCGACGCCCAAACCGGTATACCCCACGGCCCAGGCGACACGGCCATTATAGGCGACACCCGGCACCATGCAAAAACGCGTGGATGTGGCGATAATACCGCTCCAGCGATGGCTGAATTTTATACCCTTGAGTTGCGGAAACGTGTCAAAGAATTCCCGTGACAGTTGTTCAAAGCGCTCGGGAATATCCGCGCAATTCTGGCTGGTACTACGGTTATAGTAATAGCGAACCGCACCCCCGCCGCCCCAGGTAATACGATTGTCCCGGGTCATTCTGTAATAGTGGAACATATTGGCATCATTCGATAGGGCATGACGTGATTTATGCCAGCCAATCGACTCCAACTGTGACTGGGTTAACGGCTCCGTTGCCAATTGGTAATCCCATACCGGAATAATCGATCTGCCCACCTTGCGCAGGCTGTTGTGAAACCCATTGGTCGCCATCAGGATTTTGTCGCTGTCGACAACCCCGCCGTCGCAGATAGCTTTCATGCGTTTGTTACCCACCGGCACAACTTCATTCAGTGCGGTGTTTTCGAAGATACACACGCCCAGTTCAACAATTACCCGCTTTAAGCCCCAGCACAGTCGCGCCGGATCAACGATGCCATTTTTGCCACCTCGATGCCACAAGCCGGCCAGATAGGTCGGAGAATTGACTTCGGCCCGCATGGTGTCACGGTCGAACCAGACGACATCCTCACCGCCAGCCTTCTGTGACTCGTACGTTGCGCGCAGGCTCGCAACCGAGCCCTGGTTGGTGGCAACAGAGGTCTCCCCTACTCTCTCATAGCGCGCATCGATCTGGTACCGCTCAAGGGTGGTAAGCAGTTCCTCGATATTCCGCTCACCTAATTCATAAAGGCGGTCTGCCTCCCCGGGAAAATGATGATCCGTATTGGTCTCACCGTGCGCCAGGCTGGCATTCAAAAAACCACCGTTACGCCCGGACGCGCCATCGGCAACAAAGGTTTTTTCGATCAATATGATGTCTGCATCAGGCCGGCGTTCTTTCGCTTGCAGGGCAGCCCACAGGCCGGTGAACCCACCGCCTACAATAAGTAGCTCACAGCTCACATCTTCCGACAAAGGCGGCAAAGTGTCCGGGCGCTCGTCCTGGTCATGCCAAAGGGGGCAATACTTCGATTCTTTCAGTGCTGCAATATGTTGCTGCATAAAGTTCTCAATACGACCCTACTTGATATACCAGCCCGGAACGCACTGGCCGCTCGCCCGGTTGTCTACCGAGTGCCATTAGCCGCTCATCCATGGCCGTCCGACGTTGAAGCATGAGCGGCCGTTGTACTGAGACCTGTTCTATGTAAAGTGTCAGAAGCCTTCTATACCAATAGATTACGTGGGAGTCGGCGTCCCTGTTCACTCATAGGGCCGGAGAAGAGCCTGCATCCTTATAAAAATATACAAGAAATTCAACAGGTTATGATGGATAATGGCGGTGAGGGAGGGATTTGAACCCTCGATACGTTGCCGTATACACACTTTCCAGGCGTGCGCCTTCGACCACTCGGCCACCTCACCATAGAGGGCGCGCATGATACCACAACATGTGGCCGTTGCCAGTCCCTGCCCCTGCCCCGGGAAACGCTAGTTACCCGCCGGAGGAGCTGCTGCTGCACCCTACTGCCGGTTTAGCCTGGGTAGCGGTCTGGCTGCGGGATCGCTACTGCGAAAGGGGTTGATATCCAGGCCTCCACGGCGGGTATAAAACGCCTGGATATGAAGAAATTCGGGGGTGCCGCGCAGCCATATGTCGTTGTACATACGCTCCACACACTGTTCGTGAAATTCCTGGTGCCGGCGGTAGGCGATGATGTATTGCAGCAAAGAGATGTGGTCTATCCTCGCTCCCCGATAGTGTATCCATACCGTCGCCCAGTCCGGCTGCGCTGTCACCGGGCACAGGGAGCGCAGCAGGTGGCTGTACAATTGTTCTTCCACGGCTCCTGTCGACTCTATTGTGAGCATAGTGGCCTCTGGCTCTACTGCCCCGGCCGCTACAGGGAGATCATCCAGGCACACAGCCGACAGCCTGGTACCCGCCAGGGACCGGTCGTCCGGGTCAAATAATTCCAGCGTGACATCCTCGCCGACAACGGTACCGATGTCGCGTTTTATAGTGGCTGCGGCCACTTCATCACTGATGAAACAAGTGTTGTTGAGAGAATTCAGGTACAGTTTGAAAGATTTCGATTCCACCATGTTGGGGGAACTGGCCGGAATAGTGAAGCGCCCTACCCTCGCTACCGGCTTGCCCGTATGGTCCAGCCAGGACATCTCGTAGGCATACCAGAGATCCGCCCCGGCGAAGGGCAAAGGTTGTTTCAGGCCAAGTCGGTCGCGCGCTTCGGAGCGGGGAATCGGGTAGAGCAGTTGGGGCGAGTACTCATCGACCAGCGGTGTGTGCACACCCAACAACATGTCATGCTTGACGTCATCTGCCATCGTGTTATTGCCTGAGACGCTTGCCACTGTTGAGCAAGTGCATGCTGAAAGCGAAGGCGACCACGGTGAACAACGCGATCATGCCCAGTGCAAACGGCAGGCTCACATCAGAAACACCGAGTACGCCGTAGCGGAAGGCATTGACCACATAAACCAGCGGGTTGAGCCTGGATACATTGGCCCAGAACTCCGGCAGCAGGTCCATGGAATAGAACACGCCGCCCAGGTAGATCAATGGCGTCAGGATGAAAGTCGGCACAATGGAGATATCATCAAAGCTGTTGGCGTAAACGGCATTGATAAAACCGGCCAGGGAAAACAAGGTGGCGGTCATCACGACAATCAACACCACCACAAAATAGCTGTGTATGTGCAGTTCGGTAAAAAACAGAGACACGATGGTCACTACCACCGCCACCAACATACCGCGCGAGACACCGCCCACCACGTAGCCCATCAGGATCACATAATTGGGGGTTGGGGAAACCAACAATTCCTCCACACTGTGACTGAATTTGGAGCCAAAAAAAGAGGCCACGACATTAGAATAGGAGTTGGTGATGATGGCCATCATGATCAGGCCCGGCACCACAAACTGCATGTAGCTAAAGCCGCCCATCTCGCCGATCCGGGAACCGATGAGCGAGCCGAATATGACAAAGTAAAGTGACATGGTGATGGCCGAGGGCAGCAGCGTCTGGGTCCAGATACGCATGTAGCGCTTGATTTCCTTGCGGACGATGGTCATAAAAGCCACATACTGTTCCTGCCTGGTCATGCGGTGCCCTCCACCAGATTGACGAACATTTCTTCCAGGCGATTGGCCCGGTTGCGCATACTGCTGATATGAATACCCAGTGTATCCAGCGCGGAAAATACCTGGTTTATGTACTGGCCTTTCTCCACCTCGATTTCCAGTGTATGGGCATCCATTAGCCTGACCGTAAAGCCGTCTATGACCACTGTGTCCGGCAGTTTCTCCACGCAATCAAAGATAAACACCTCTTTGTGCAACTGGCGTAGCAAATGCTTGATGGACGTGTTTTCAACTATTTTTCCCTGGTTGATGATAGCGATATGACGGCACAAAGCCTCCGCTTCCTCCAGATAGTGCGTCGTGAGAATGATGGTTGTGCCCTCGGCGTTGATCCTCTTGAGGAAGTCCCACATGGAGCGGCGCATTTCGATATCCACGCCGGCGGTGGGCTCATCCAGGATAAGCAGTCGAGGTTCATGCACCAGTGCACGGGCAATCATCAAGCGGCGTTTCATGCCACCAGACAACATGCGGGAGGGCACATCGCGCTTGTCCCACATACCCAGCTCTTTGAGGTATTTTTCCGCCCGCTGCAAGGCCAGCCTCGGCGGCAGACCATAGTACCCCGCCTGGTTTACAACGATATCGATGCCTTTTTCAAACATGTTGAAATTGAACTCCTGGGGCACGATACCCAGGTGCTTTTTAGCGGCGGGAAAGTCCTTATCGATGTCCGCATCAAACACCGACACCCTGCCACCGGATTTGGCAACCAGCGAGCAGATAATCCCGATAGTGGTCGATTTGCCGGCACCATTGGGGCCCAGCAGGGCAAAAAAGTCACCTTGCTGCACCTCCAGGCTTATTCCCTTGAGGGCCTCAAAGCCATCGCTGTAGACCTTGCTTAGATTTTCAATGGTTAGTGCTGGTATCATGCTTGCCTGAGTAATCGCGTTGCCAGTGTACTGTTGCGGATAAAGTGCGCCTCGTCGCTCACATTGTAACATTCGGCGAGTCGCCAAAGGCTGTCAGTAAGGCGCGTTTTCGCCGGTATAAATAGGAGTGACGAGATACACTGGAGCGCGCCATTGTACCCACATTCCTCCTGTTAAACGACACCGCCTATGAACGATGAGCAATACCTGAAGCACGCCCTGCAACTGCTGTCGGAGTTTGCGCAGACAATGGTCACACGCACGGAGCACCTGCCACAGGACGACTCTTTACGCGAACTGACGGCAGCCTTCCAGTCCCTGGCAAATGGCGA
>Ga0164315_10000024_pt1 | contig 74559 bp, 72 predicted proteins | sample GuaBasSedimGuay6_FD_113737 | JGI IMG/M metagenome (GOLD analysis project Ga0164315, IMG submission 113737) | Subseafloor sediment microbial communities from Guaymas Basin, Gulf of California, Mexico - Guay6, Core 4569-2, 0-3 cm | ecosystem: Environmental > Aquatic > Marine > Hydrothermal vents... | reverse complement strand
GCCGGCACATCGCGCCCGATCCTGCTCCATACGGAGTCCCTGCTACGTCTCTCGCACGATCGAACGCGCTGCACGCGGCACAGTAACCGACAGTCCCGCCCACTCATGCAATGTTCGGGCTAGCCTCCCGAGAAGGCAAAAAAGTCAGGCCTGATTTTCGTTGACCGAGGTGTCGTCATTGTTGTTTGCATCGGAGTCGCGTAAATCTGCGTAAACAAGCTCGTGCGTACCAAGCGAAATAATATCGCCGTCAGCGAGAATTTGTTTATTGATTTCATCATCGCCAATAAAAACACCGTTGGTGCTGTTCAGGTCTTCGATAACACAACCCGACGCACTGCTGGTTAATTCCACGTGATGCCGGCTGACATAGGTACTGTCGATGTAAATGTCGCTGTCCGGTGCACGACCAATAATTATGCGGCCGGCCTCAAAGAAATGTTCTGATACCGGCTTTCCTTTGCTGCGGACTTCGATACGAGTCAGGTAATTTTTCTTTTTCGCCGTGGGTACAAGACGCGGCAGAATTTCGTGTTCCCCGGTCGTATCTTCATGTTCGACCCATTCAAGTTCTTCCGCCGTGCCCTCAATATCCTCGGCGGTGATCGACTTTTTTCCATCCGCAAATGCAACCAGCAATGCAGAATCGCACAGTGTGTTGATCAGTCTCGGGACGCCTCCGGTATAACGATAGATAAGCGGGTACACGTCATCGGCGAATAATTTGCCATCCTTTCGTCCGGCTACTGCAAGGCGATGTTCGATATAGGCGCGCGTGTCGGTACGATCGAGTGGGCCAAGATGAAACCTCAGGCGTACGCGCTGTACCAGTTGTTTGAGCTTGGGGGACGCCAGCGTTTCTTTAAGTTCCGGCTGACCAGCAAAAATAATGCGCAGCACCTTCTCTTTTTGGGTCTCGATACCGGATAACAAACGGACTTCTTCCAATACCTTTTCGGTCAGATTCTGCGCTTCGTCGACAACCAGGATCACTTTTTTGCCGGTCGAATATTGCTCGATCAGGAACATGTTGAGCATGTCCAGCAGTTCGACTTTTTTCTTGTCGAATGGTTTGAAGCCGAATTCGGTTAATACAGCTTGCAGGAACTGAGTTGGCGAAAGTTGTGTCTGTGAGACAACTGCGTAGACAACGTTGTCCTCAAGTTCGTCCAGAAACGATTGCAACAAGGTTGTCTTGCCGGAGCCGATATCTCCGGTGATAACCACAAAGCCATCTGACAGCCAGATGGTCGATTCCATATAGGCTTTAGCGCGCGAGTGCTGTTTGCTCCAGTACACAAACGCCGGGTCCGGCGTCAGGCCGAAAGGTGGCTCTTTGAGCTTAAAATGATCCAGGTAAGACATTGAGTTGTTGTATCCGTGGCACGATGGTCCGTTTCTGTGCTTTTTTGACCTTATAATTGATCAAACTGCCTATGTGACGATATTATGACGTATTGAGGCATCTTAAAGTGCGACTCCGGTCAAATAATGATCAGATAATCAGCAGCTTACCCAGATTCTTCAGCTGCTCTTCCAGAGCGAGGGACGTATCCGCAACGATAGTGACGTGACCCAGTTTTCTGCCGGGCCTTGGCTCCTTGCCATAGTCATGCACAAAACAGTTGTCTGCCTGTAATTCCACCGCTGGTCCGGGCATCTCACCAATCAGGTTAATCATGCAGGAATAGCCCTGCGCATTGGTATCGCCGAGTGGCATGTCGAGAATTGCGCGCAGGTGATTTTCAAACTGGCTCGTGGCCGCGCCCTCGATAGTCCAGTGGCCGGAATTGTGGACCCGCGGCGCGATCTCGTTCGCTACTAAACGATCGCCGGTAACAAAAAGTTCCAGTGCCAGCACGCCGACATAGTTCAGGTGAGTCAAAAGACTGGTCAGGTAGCGATTGGCAGTTTCCGTCAGCCTCTCTGCTTTCGCCGGTGCCTTTGAAACGCTCAAGATTCCCTGCCGATGATTATTTTCGGTGAGCGGATAAAAAACTACGTCGCCGCTGGCATTTCGCGCAGCGATTGCAGAAACTTCACGATCGAATTCTATCCATTGTTCTGCAATCAGGTCGGAACCGCCGAGTTCGGCAAACGCGGATCCGATGTCGGCCTCGTCTCTGACTATTAATTGCCCTTTACCGTCATATCCCAGGCGGCGAGTCTTCAGTACCAGCGGCAGCCCCACATCGGTGCACGCCGCGCGCAAATCTTCTTCGGTATCAATCGCACGAAATTCCGCAACCGGGATGCCCAGTGTTGTAAAAAGTGTTTTCTCGACTAACCGGTCCTGCGCGTGACGCAATGCTTCGGCAGGTGGGTAAACGGTGGTTGTCCCGGCAATTTTCTCGATAGCCGCGACTGCAACGTTTTCGAATTCATACGTAACGATGTCAGACTTCGCGACGAGTTCGGCCAGACCCTCCTCGCTATCGAACGGATATTGCAGAACCGGCCCGGCCACGGCCGCCGGCGGATTGTCGGATGGATCGAGAAAAATAAATTTCAGACCCATTTTTTTTCCCGCAATCCCAAGCATCTGGCCGAGCTGCCCGGCCCCGATAATGCCTATCGTTGTCATGCCTGTTTAGCCGCCCGGGTTCGGGTTTGCCAGCACGGTGTCCGTCTGCTCGTCGCGAAACGCATCCAGCGCCACAGCCACTTCTGCGTCCGTGGTCGCCAGTATCGCCGCTGCCAGCAGGGCTGCGTTTTTTGCCCCTGCTTTGCCGATCGCCATACAGCCCACCGGGATTCCGCCAGGCATTTGTGCGATCGACAATAATGAGTCCATTCCCTTGAGCGCTTTCGACTCGACCGGTACACCGAGGACAGGTAACCGTGTTTTGGCGGCAGTCATGCCGGGTAAATGAGCAGCGCCACCAGCACCGGCGATAATAACTTTCAGGCCACGCCCGACTGCGGACGCAGCGTAGTCGAACAACAGATCCGGCGTGCGGTGTGCCGACACGACCTTTACTTCATGCCCAATGCCCAGTGCCTGCAATACGTCAACGGCGTGTCGCATTGTGTCCCAATCGGATTGGGAACCCATGATGATTCCAACCTGTGCGTTCATATTAGTGGCCAGCTCGTGGTAATCCCCTTACGGGGTCGGTGAATATCTGCAAGAGGAGCAATTCTATAGTCAGTGAGTAGTATTCTGCATCTTCGCTGACAGTTCTTTGTGAATTTCCCGAAAAATTTTTCTCAGCGTCTGACGCCTCACATTATCGTTCGGTGCCGCAAGATGCGCTTTTGTATATTCAGACAAATCCTTGTTTTCGCGGCCAAGTGCCGTGAACAGGCCGCTTAACGCCTCCGTCCCCTCGTTAGCTATCCGGTCACGCCACAGTTCTGCCTGGCGAAATATGTCCTTTTCTACGCGACCATGCCGGCCCAGGCTATCCAGCTTCGCCTGTATAGGAACCGGATCGGTATCGCGCATCAATTTTCCGATCAGCTGTTTTTGACGACGCAGCGCGCTGTGCGACTTGATCGCCCTGGCGGCAACTACCGCATCGAACAGGGATTCATCGAGATCGAGTCCACCCAGCTGCTCATCAGTCAGCTCGATCAATTGCTCCCCCAGGACCTGGACGGCCTGGAATTCTCGTTTGCGGGCACTTTTACTTGGCTTTGATATTTTCACTGGTTAGCGGTCCAACAAGGTAATATGAGCGGACAGATTGAACAAATGACACATGAAAATTACCTGCGTTGCTGGCGGAAATTTAGCCGAACGAAGGTGACTCCCCGGATAATATCACGACGGCCTGGAGACGAATCGCATCAGTTGCGAGGAACTACAAGTGCTCCAAAGTAAGGAAATTATTGTCAGATGAATGCACTACCAAGCCGCACTGCGCTGGATCAAAAAGAACTTGAAGACATCGTCCTGCTGATCCTGGACGAGGCGAAAAAACAGGGCGCCGATCAGGCCGAAGCTGCTGCCAGCCACGACATCGGATTGTGTGCGACGGCCCGGCTCGGCGATGTTGAGAGCCTCGAATATACGAACGATCGAGGCGTCGGCATCACCGTTTACAAGGATCAGAAAAAGGGCAATGCAAGTACCTCCGATTTCAGTCCTGAGGCACTCCGTGAAGCGGTTGGCAAGGCGTGTACATTCGCTAACTTTACCGCGGCTGATGAACATGCCGGTTTGGCAGATGCAGAATTGATGGCGCAGGACATTCCGGATCTTGATCTCGCCCACGACTGGCATCTGCAATCCGACGCCGCCATTCGTTTTGCGATCGAATGTGAGGATGCGGCCAGATCATTCGATAAGCGCATAACCAACTCAGAAGGCGCTACGGTTAATAGCAGTGGTGGCGTTCGTGTTTATGCAAATTCGCATGGATTCCTGGGTGGTTTTCCAAAAACCAGCCACAGCATCAGCTGTGTTGTCATCGGCGAAGCCGACGGCGTTATGGAGCGTGATTACTGGTACAGCGCGGCGCGTGATGCGGCGGAACTGGAATCGCCTGCCGAGATAGGCAGGATGGCGGCAGAGCGCACCGTACAGCGACTTGGTGGGCGCAAGATCAAAACGGGTAATGCGCCGGTATTGTTCGCGCCGGAAGTCGCGCGTGGTTTCATTGGTCACGCCATCGGCGCGATCGCAGGCGGCGCCCAGTATAGGCGTGCATCATTTTTGCTCAACTCGGCTGGCGAGCAGATTTTTCCCGAATTCATGCAAATTCAGGAACGACCCCATATACGCAAGGGTATGGCCAGCGCTCCTTATGATGCTGAGGGCGTGACAACCAGGGATCGCGATATCGTCAAAGACGGCGTATTGCAGGGCTATGTGATGAGCTCTTATTCAGCGCGCCGACTGGGACTGCAAACGACTGGCAATGCGGGCGGCACGCATAATCTGCTGGTACCGGGAAACGCCGGCGACATGGCGGAGCTGATGCGCATGATGGGCAGCGGGCTACTGGTTCACGAATTGATTGGCTCCGGCGTTAACGCTGTGACGGGCGACTATTCCCGTGGTGTGGTTGGTTACTGGATCGAGAATGGCGAGATCGTGCATCCGGTTCACGAAGTGACCATTGCGGGGAATCTGAAAGACCTTTACCGGCGCATTACCGCGATCGGAAATGATCAGGATCTGCGTGGCGGCATTCGTTGTGGCTCGTTGCTGGTTGAATCGATGACGATTGCCGGGGCCTGATCAAACAACGCTATTTCTTGTTCTGTTCGGTTTCATCCAGAAAATCTGCCAGCGTACGATCGCCGATGACGCCGGCAACTGCAGAATCAAGTTGATCGCCCAGGGTATCGATACTGCCCGACCAGCTCGGTTTTCGGTAGGATCCCGTTTCCCCCTGGACTCTGACAATGTTGAGAATGTCTGTCATGGCAATGCGCGACATTTCCCGCCCGGGCAGTAGCTCTTCCTTCTCCGTCGAAGTTAACAACCCGGCTGATTCGAGCGCCTCAAAAATCGGTGCCAGCGCGATTGAGGGAATATGCAGTTTCGCGCTGATCTGCTGTGGTGTGATCGACTCGCCAGCATCCCGAAACGACTTACCAACCAGGAACATCACGTTCATTGCCAGGCGTTCACGCATTGCGTTGGATAGCCTCGGCTCCTGACGACCGATACGCAGAAATGCCGGTCGCTGGTGATAGAAAGCCAATTGAGCACCGATCAGGAGGATGAGCCAGTTCAGGTACAGCCAGATCAAAGTCATGATCACGACGGCGAAACCCGCGTAAATCTGTTGCGTGCGCGTTGCGAACACGATGAACGTGGTAAATATGGCGGCCATAGTGGCCCACATGAAACCGCCCGCAACGCCACCAACAATCGCCGATTTCAATTTGACTTTGGTGTTTGGCATGTACACGTAAAGGAACGTAAACACAGCGGAAATCAAAAAATACGGCACGAACTTACCGGCCAGAACAAACAGTGGCCCGAGGGCCTCATTATTGAGTAAATACTGCATCACGGCATTGTTCTGAATAGAAGTGATCATGCCGATCGCCGTGACCATGACCATCGGTCCAACAATCAATACGATCAGATATTCCGTAAAACGACGCGCGAAATTTCGTGGCTTCGAGACATACCAGACATAGTTGAAGCTCTCTTCAATCTTTTGCACGGTGGAGATTGCTGTATACAGAAAAAACGCGAGCCCAACGCCGCCCAGTACGGAGCCCTGGACGTTGTTGACCAGTGTCAGTATTTGGGCTGTGATCTGTTCTCCCTGGTCACCAAGCGGGGAGAGCAGGTTGTTGAGATACGGTTCCAGCTGGTTGAAAACACCAAATCCTTTCAATACAGCGAAACTGACTGCCAGCAGCGGGATAACAGACAAGAGCGTCGTATAGACCAGGCTCATGGCACGCATCGTCAGCTGACCCGAGAAAAAGTCGCGCAACATTGCGTAGAGGTAGCGCAGCACGACAACCAGGATTCGGCCTGGCAGACCCGCCTTTTGTAGCTGGTTTCCCCAGATGACGTTGTCGAGGAAGTGCTGGATGCTGGCGATCACTGGGTGCGGTTCCTGGGGGGTGGTTGAGACTTACATTGTACAGAGTTGACGTTGTAGGAGCCCGTCCTGACGGGCGATCGAAACTTGATACGTGTGGTGGAGCTTAATCGCCCGTCAGGACGGGCTCCTACGATACGTTGCTACAATTTTTTGGCCATCGAATAAACTCGAAATGCTACGAATTTTTGTGGGCACCAATTGCGGGATTTTCAGCTTGTCAGAATATCCAGCGCTTCCCGATATTTCTCGCTCGTCACGCGAATCACCTCAGCCGGCAATTCCGGCCCCGGCGCCGTCTTGTCCCAGTCGAGTGTATCCAGGTAGTCGCGCACAAACTGTTTATCGAAGCTTGGTGGACTGATGCCGGTTTCGTATTCTGCCAGCGGCCAGAATCGCGACGAGTCGGGCGTCAGGATTTCATCGATGATGTAGAGCTTGCCAGCGTCATCCAGACCAAACTCGAATTTCGTATCAGCAATGATGATGCCCCGCTCAAGCGCATAAGCCGCTGCACGCTCATAAATCTGAATTGAAACGTCGCGCACCCGAGCCGCAAGTGGCTTGCCAATCATCGCCGCTGCTTCTGCAAAACTAATGTTCTCGTCGTGATCCCCGGCCTCTGCTTTGGTCGCTGGCGTAAACAATGTTTCGGCTAGTTTGGCGGCCTGTGGAAGTCCTGCAGGTAGTGCAATGCCACAAACTTCACCGGTTTCTTCGTAGTCGCGCCAGCCTGAACCGATCAGGTAACCACGCACGACAGCCTCGATCGGTAGCGGTTTGAGTCGCCGGGCAACAATTGCACGACGCTGCAATGTTTGTCGAACTGCAGCGTCTTCGATGACCGATTCGAGATCTGAATCCGTCAGATGACTGGGTATCAAATCCTCCATCATGGCGAACCAGAAATTCGATATCTCCGTCAGGACCTGGCCCTTGCCTGGCACCGGGTCAGGCAATATGACGTCATAGGCCGACAATCGATCAGTGGCGACCAGTAGCAGATGGTCGTCATCGATACTGTAAATGTCTCGCACTTTACCGCGCCCGATCCTGGGCAGTTCGGGTATCGCTGATTCAAACAGGGTATCTGGCGTAGTCATGAGCGATCTTGTCAGTGGCTTTGCCTTGGATGATGGCGGTTCGCCGTCGACCCCGCAAGTAATCAGGATAGGAATACATTCCAGCTGCGGTTAGCATTAACAAATGGAGAACGTGCGCGGACTACTGGCGAGACTGAATGCCATTCTGGGGTAAGGTAATTGGCACCATTGCCGGGCTGGCGACTGGTCGACCGTGGATTGCGGCCATCGGATTGCTGCTGGGGCACCAGTTCGATCGAGGTTTCGCGGACCGATTCACGAAATTTGGACCCGAAGTTTCGGCGGCGCGCCTGGGGCAGTTGCCTGACCAGTTCGTGCGGGCCTTGTTTCAGACCATGGGGCACCTTGCCAAAGCCGATGGCCGTGTGAAAGAGGACGAAATTCGAGCTGCCCGGGGCCTGATGCACAGACTGGGTCTTGGTCCGCAGCAAATCAGGCGTGCGATCTCGTGGTTCGAAGAAGGCAAAAAACAAACCTTTCCGCTTGTGCCCACGTTGCACAAAATTCGCGCCGATAGCGCGCGCAAAGCAGATGCGCGAGGGCTTTTTGTGCGGCTGATCATGGAAGTCGCGTTAGCCAAACCGGTACTGCATCAGCAGGAAAGGGCACTCATCTGGACGATATGCAAAGAACTTGATATTGGCCGGGTGGAATTGGCCCAGCTGGAGGCTATGTTGCGGGCGCAACGCGGGTTTCGTCGCTCAGCAGCCGGCAGCGCGGATACGAAGCGCGTCGACGCAGCTTATGTAACACTCGGCGTCGATAAGGCCGCGACCAATGCCGAAGTGAAGACCGCCTATCGACGTCTGATTAACAAGAGCCATCCCGACAAACTCGCCGCCGGCAATCCGGATGCGGTTTTGCTTGCAGAGGCTCAAAGAAGAACGCGTGAAGTACGCGGCGCGTATGAGCTACTGAAAACCCGGCGCAATATTCGCTAATCAGGACTAGCGCAACACCAGTACAACTATTTTTCCGCTCGTTAAAGTGCTGTTACAGTTAGATACCTGCAACAAAAGGATATGCTCGTGGAACCATTGATCGCTCCTTCCATTTTATCTGCCGATTTCGCTCGCCTTGGCGATGATGTTGCTGCCGTATTAGAGGCTGGTGCAGATATTGTGCACTTTGACGTCATGGACAATCATTTCGTGCCAAACCTGACTATTGGCCCGATGATTTGCGACGCCCTGCGGGATTTCGGCATCGAGGCCCCGATCGACGTACACCTGATGGTTGACCCGGTTGATCGCATCATCCCGGATTTTGCCAAGGCGGGGGCCAACTACATAACCTTTCACCCCGAGGCCAGCCGCCATGTACACCGAACCATCGGCCTCATTCGGGAGAACGGCTGCAAAGCCGGGCTGGTATTTAATCCGGCCACGCCGTTGACCTGGCTGGAGCACGTAATTTATGAGCTCGACATGGTGCTGCTGATGTCTGTCAACCCGGGGTTCGGTGGCCAGAAATTTATTGATTCGACCCTGGCAAAGTTGCGCCAGGCGCGCCGGATGATCGATGAGACCGGTCTTGATATACGTCTCGAGGTAGATGGCGGCGTCAAGACCGACAATATTGGCGAAATTGCCGCCGCAGGTGCCGACACGTTCGTAGCAGGGTCCGCGATTTTTGGCAGCGACAACTACGCTGCCACAATTTCAGAAATGAGAGCAGAGATCTCTGCGGCGACGAGCTAGTTAATTAGATACCTGTAGGAGCCCGTCCCGACGGGCGATAAACGCAAAAGGCCGCAACGAATGTTGCGGCCTTTTAAGTTTGCAAATGTCGATAAGAACCCATCATCGATCGCCCGTGCCGATAGACAGATCATGGCGACTTTTAATCCATCTTATCTATCGTACGGCGGGCTCCTACAGTTAGAACTTTCTGTTCGGTCTTGCTCCGTAGACAACAATCGTCTTACCACTCGCAGAAACCAGTCCCTGCTCTTCAAGAACCTTAAGCACACGTCCCGCCATCTCCCGGGAACAACCAACCAGTCGACTCAGCTCCTGGCGAGAGACTTTAATCTGCATGCCATCCGGGTGAGTCATTGCGTCAGGCTCATTACACAAGTCCATAATGGCATGTGCAACCCGGCCGGTGACGTCGACAAAAGCGAGGTCGCCAAGTTTACGGTTGGTTCGGTCAAGTCGGGTGGCGAGCTGTGTAGCAAGCTCGAATACAAGGCCGGGGCTCTCGCTCGCGATCTGCCGAAAGCGCGGATACGTCATTTCAGCGATTTCGCATTCAGTTCGCGTCCGAACCCAGGCGCTGCGTGTCGGTTGCTCGTAGAAAAGTCCCATTTCGCCGAAGAACTGCCCCTTGTTAAGGTAGGCAAGCACCATCTCATTGCCGTCTTCATCCTCGATCATGACCTCGACTGAGCCATCGACGATGTAGTAGAGGACGTCGGGCAGATCGCCCGCATGAATCATGACGGTTTTCGATGGAACTGTGCGGACGCGGCAGTAACTTAAAAATCGATTAATTGCCGGTACATCACTTAAATTCTTCGCTGTTGTTTGCATGTGTTAATCCTCGACGACGCTGCGCTACTCTTTTAATACAGACTGCGCCCAAGAGCAAGCTAAGTCCGTAATTTCTCTTGAAAAACTCGTTATTCTGAAATTTCTGCCGAAATAATTCCCGAGCAGCAAAATTACGGCAGCAGAATCAGATCCAGTACGCTGCCCGGGTCATGATTTTGGCACAGACGCGCATCAGTTCGCGTGCAGGCGCCGGCAATGCCGCCGCACCCGCGGCATTCGCATTTGCACCGTGTTCTTCTTCCTCATCACGCATTTGCGTGACGATGGCGCGACTTCTGGCATCTTTTGCGGGCAGCTGGTCGAGATGTCCGGTCAGGTGTGCGGACACCTGCCGTTCGGTTTCCTCGATAAACCCGAGCGACCACTTGTCACCCAGCACACCGCTTGCCGCGCCTATTGCAAACGCACCCGCATACCAAATGGGCCTGAGTTTGCTCGGGGCGGAATCGAGTTCTGTCAGTCGCTCCTCGCACCAGCCAAGATGATCCAGTTCTTCATCTGCTGCCCGTTTCATTTGCTGTTCGATTGCGGCGTCTCTGGCGAGCGCTGCATGCCCTTGATAAAGGCCCTGGGCGGCGATCTCGCCAGCATGATTAACGCGCATCAGACCGGCAGCATGGGCTTTTTCCTGTTTGGACAGCGTTGTTTCGGCGATATTTTCAGCCGGATTTGGACGTGCTGCCCGGGTAGGTGAGTGAGTAGCCGAACGCAGGGCGGTATCGATACCGGACAATATTCTGTCCAGCGGGCTCAGTTGTCGATCATCCATCGACGGGATTATAACCGCGATTCCGCTGCTGCTGGCGCCCGACTCAATATGCTAACCGAGGCCGGCTGGAAGCGCTGCCCGGGCGCCGGGTTGGCCAGATTCCGCCCCGCAATCTCGCGCTTGTTGGCGCATTGCTGCGGCGTTGCTGCCAAAAGCCGCCCTCCGGCCCATGCAGCGGCTAATCGTGGTTAGTAAGCTGTTGAAAAATAAGCATATAAAAGTGCAGATTAAGCGCGCGCTAATTTCCCGGAAAAGGCCTGCATTGTTTGCATTGCGCCAGTCCGTCGAGTAGAATTTCGCGCCTTTCGTCGGGGCATTAAGGGCTTAGCCCGGACCGGCGGGGGCAGGACGCATTTGCGTCGCATAATTGCTCCAAATATGTTCCCAACTGGATTGAGAGATAATGAAAACGTTTTCTGCCAAGGCGGAGGAAGTAAACCGCGACTGGTATGTGGTTGACGCCACAAACAAGACTTTAGGACGGCTATCGACGGAGATCGCAAGGCGACTTCGTGGCAAGCATAAACCTATATATACGCCGCACGTTGATACGGGTGACTACATTGTAGTGGTCAATGCCGAGAAGATTCGCGTGACGGGAAACAAGATGAAGGACAAGATGTATCACCGCTACACGGGATACATCGGCAACCTGAAATCAATGCCGCTTGAGAAGCTCATGAAAGAGACTCCTGAGCGAGCGCTGCAGTTCGCTGTAAAGGGCATGATGCCGCGTAACTCACTTGGCCGAAAAATGTATTCGAAGCTGCGTGTATTTGTCGGCCCCGAGCACAGCCATGAGGCACAGCAACCAATACCACTGGATATTAAAGCCTGAGCCGCAAAGGCATCAGGACTGAGGCGAAGTAAATGAGTGAAGCACAGTTGTACGGCACCGGCCGACGCAAAACATCGACAGCACGAGTATTCATGAAGGCTGGCGGCGGAAGCATTACCGTCAATAACCGTCCGCTGGACCAGTTCTTTGGTCGCCAGACTGCCCGCATGATCGTGCGTCAGCCGCTGGAGTTGATGAATCTTGCGGACCAGTTCGATATTACAGTCACTGTTAAAGGTGGCGGTACAACCGGCCAGGCCGGTGCGATTCGACATGGTTTGACCCGGGCACTGATGCAATACGATGAGTCTTTGCGACCGGCGCTCAGAAAAGCTGGATTCGTTACCCGTGACGCGCGTGAAGTTGAGCGTAAGAAAGTGGGTTTGCGAAAGGCTCGTCGGGCTACGCAGTACTCGAAGCGGTAATTTGTCGGTATTTTTGGCGGCTGACTCTTCGTTGGTCTGATCAAGTGGTCGTACGTCTCAATTTTTGACCGTTGCCTCTACGTTGGATTGCTCAAGTATTTTCGTGGCATTCTGACGTGCTTGTGGAACGGCAGTAATTGCTGAGCTTGGTGGAACACTATCCTTGTTTTGAGCACTTAAGGTAAGTTCGCACCGGTTTGGTGTGCCCTCGAGAAAATTTGTGGGCGAACTTGGGGGATCGTCTAGTGGTAGGACTGCGGACTCTGACTCCGCCGACGGGGGTTCGAATCCCTCTCCCCCAGCCAATATTACAAACATAAAAGGCCGCAACTTCGTTGCGGCCTTTTATGTTCTTCGCCCGTGCCGGTAGATCGAAAATCTCCAGATTTGAGGATTTGCATCTATCGTACGGCGGGCTCCTACAAAATTTGCGCGTAATTCAAATCGCGCTCAATTCCCGATGATCCTGACCCCGGAGTCATCTCCAACAATCAACACATCCGCCGCCCTGTGCGCAAAAAGCCCGACCGTCACTACTCCGGGAATCTGGTTAATTCGCGTCTCCATTTCCAGCGGATTCGAAATCGACATGTTGTGGACATCCAGAATATGGTTGCCATTGTCAGTTACAAAATTCTCGCGCCAGATAGGTTGGCCACGCATCTTCACCATTTTTCGTGCCACGTAGGATTGCGCCATGGGGATGACTTCGATCGGTAGCGGAAATTTCCCGAGCATGCCAACCTGCTTCGAGTCATCGATGACGCAAACAAATTTTCTCGACGCGCCCGCCAGTATTTTTTCGCGGGTGAGGGCGCCGCCGCCGCCTTTGATGAGTTGCAGGTGTTTTGTAGCTTCGTCTGCACCATCAATGTAAATATCGACATCGCCGACAGAGTTCAGCATCGATACTTCAAAACCATGCTTCTCGAGCCTTTGTGTGGTCGCCGTCGAACTGGAAACCAGCGCCTCAATCTTGTTGCGGATGTCCGGCAGGAGTTCGATTAAATGGTTGACGGTTGATCCGGTGCCAACACCGAGAATCATGCCGTCCTGGATGTAATCCAGTGACGCTTTGGCCGCGTTTATTTTTTTCTCGTCCTGATTCATTTAGGCAATGAGATATCCGCTTATCCAATGCTCCTGGGCAGTGAGCTTATCTGATCGCTGGTATCTTCGCCACGAAAAATGGATTTCCAATTGCCAAAACGAAAAATGCCCGCAATTGCGGGCATTTCTCTTGATTTTGGAAGAAGGCCTCGGTACTCCCTTTCGGGCACCGATCTTCCAGCTTCTCAGCTAAGACTATCTACGCTTACGGGAAGTTTTCTTCTTCGCTTTCCGTTTCGTCTTCTTCTTAGCCTTTTTCTTTACCTTACGCTTGGCTTTTTTCTTAGCTTTGCGTTTGGTCTTCTTCTTAGCCTTTTTCTTTACCTTACGTTTAGCTTTTTTCTTAGCTTTACGTTTGGTCTTCTTCTTAGCCTTTTTCTTCACCTTGCGTTTAGCTTTTTTCTTAGCTTTACGCTTGGTCTTCTTCTTTGCTTTCTTCTTGGTCTTTTTCTTAGCTTTACGCTTAGTCTTCTTTTTAGCCTTCTTCTTGGTTTTCCGTTTTGCTACTTTCTTTTTCGCCTTTTTCTTCGTCTTACGCTTGGCGACTTTTTTCTTCGTCTTACGCTTAGCAACCTTTCTCTTAGGTGCTTTCTTCCTAGTTACTTTCCGCTTCTTAGCGACCTTTCGCTTCGAAGCTTTTTTACGTGACTTCTTTTTGGTAGCCATACTTTTTCTCCGTGTCGGGTACCCGGCGTTGAGTATATACAACAAAGGCAAAAAATCCAGCAAGTTAAGTGACGCCGTTAACATTTTGCAATGATCGTAAAATGGGCGATTTTCAGGCGAAAAAGCGAATAATTTTTCTGCGGCGTTGCTCGATTCAGAAATCAAGACAACCTGTCGCAATTTGTATACACTTTTTTCTGCAGGCAGATGTGCCGCAATAACTCTGTCGCTATTGCCAGGTAGTAAATAAAAGTTTCGACGCTGTAGTCGTCAGTATTGATTACGTGTAGTCGTGCTCTTGTGTTTTTACCCGCTATCAGTCCCGCGTTGCGTCATCGATAACGTCGAAAAGCGGTATGTCCCAAGGGTTTTGGGCAATTTGTTCAGTTTTTTGACAAACAAAAGCAACACCGATCAATTTGGGATGAAAGAGATGTTTGCGGTCGCGCAAAAATGAAAAGGTGCGATCAAAATAACCACCACCCATGCCGACGCGATGACCAGCATTGTCGTAAGCGACAACCGGTGTGATGACGATGTCCAGCATTCGGGGCGCGATGACTTTACTGCTCACAGGCTCCGCAATACCGAATTGATTGACCTGAATATTGGTATCGGTGGTCAGTTCACAAAACTGCATAAAATCATTTTTTTTGAGAACTGGCGCAAAAATGCGCTTTTTCATGTCCCATGCGCGCTGAATGATCGTCCAGGTTGCAACCTCATCCGGCGTTGATAAATAGCAAGCAACGAAATCGGCACGCTGAAACCAGTGAGATCGAACGACCTTTTCGGCAATTTTTTCAGATGCAATGTGACGTTCGCGGTCGCTTAAGTTTGCGCGGGCGAGTCGACCAACCGTACGCAACTTACTCTGCTTCGTTTGAGTTGTGGAGTCTGCAGATGACATCTGCGCACTACCCTTAAAATGATTGCGACAATAAATTGCAACAATAATAAGCGGAAAGGAAGACGCCTCCCACCTGTGCCGTCGCCGACCGTCGCTCTCGAACCGGGAGCAACAAGTGGGGTCAGCCGTGGCAACAAAAGGCTATCCACCGAAGTGGTTTTGCACACATGCTGCCGACAGTGCACGACCCCGAGGTAGATAGTTAGGGTCGAAAGTATTCCAGGTAGACATCGAACACTGCAGGAGACGTCAGATCACAGCTTACCGAAAGTGTGACCCGGTGTCCTGTTCTGCATCACGAATTTTGTGATTGCAGGATGATCGCAGGACGATTGCAGAACGATAGCAGGAAGAAAATAACTCACGATCGCGCAACGGAATCCGCAAACTGCGATCTGTTGGCAGGCTGTTACAGATCCAGCTGTTGACTGCTTCCGAGTACTGATTCAACTCTTTCAGACAGCAACTTGATTCGATTGCTGACATCGCCTTCCAACGCCTCGTCCCGGGCTTTCGAATGCAACAGGTCGTTCGCCATATTCAGTGCGGCCATGACGGCAATTCGATCGAGGCCGACTACTTTGCCGCTGTCGCGAATTTCACGCATCTTCGCATTAAGCGCTTCCGCGGAATCGAGCAAGTCTGTGCGTTCATTTGCAGGGCACGACACCTGGTATTCTTTTTCAAGGATTCGAACGCTGACGTGGGCATACATTTCACTCATTACTGGTGCTCCGTTACAGGTCCTGCCCCGCAAGGAGCAGAATTTGCAATTAATTTAAATTAAAACTGGTTAAGAGGATGGTGCGTACGGTCATGGGCGGCGCCCGGGCAGACAGTTAATGTTCTGCCTAGCCTCCCTGTTCCATTGCTTTGAGCCGCCCGATCATTGCTTCAACCCGGGCACGCACCTGCTCATTTTTCTGCAGCAGGTTTGCGCGCTCCGACGTCAAAGTATCCTGTCTCTGCTTCAGGGAGCGATTCTCATCCTGAAGCTGATCACAGACCTGAACGAGAGCATCCACACGCTTCTCAAGTCGTTTTAGTTCGTGCTCAAACTGTACATTGGTATCTTCGGCCATGGGAGCAATATAGAGCCGCAATCGAGCAGAATCAATCTTCTATATAAAGATGCCGTTATTTGCATGGTCAGTTGGCGAATTACATGGGATCATTCCGGCCCGACGGGCTGGATAATCGGGAAATCTTACAACTATGGGCCAGGCGATTGATCATAATGAGCTCGACGCGCTACTGAAGAGCTGCGGGTCGAGCTGGAATGCCGGGCAGGCGCACGGGCTTCTGTGCAGTCGACTGTCACTGGCGGGTGCGGAAGGTGCATCCCGGTGGATCGTCCAGGTGCTGGCGGATACCGATGCCGATGCCGCAGAACGTGGCGCATGTGAAGAAGAGCTGGATGCATTGTGCGCCGCTACCTGGCAGCAACTGGTAGAGCGACAGTCTGAATTCAACCTGTTATTGCCCGATGACGAGGATCCGCCGTCAGTGCGCACCGAGGTTATGGCGCAATGGTGCGAGGGCTTCCTGCATGGCCTGGTTGCCGAAAAGCACAGCGAGGAGCTCAAGAAACGGCTGGCGGAGGAGCCGCTGGCCGACATTATCAAGGATATGCTGGAAATTACGCGTGCGACTGTCGGCGATGACGCTGAAGATCAGAATATTGACAATGACATTGCTGAACTGGTCGAGTACCTGCGCGTCGCCGTGCAGCTGACTTACGAGGAACTGGCTGAATTCCGCAAGGTTGAGGATTCTGGCCAGCCAGAATCGTCAGAGAGTCTGCACTAGTCTGAACCATGTTGCGCTACGCTCGCTTACTGATAACTATGAACGCATGAACAGAAACGAATTTGCCAGGCGACGAAATACACTGATGCGCATGGTCGGCGACGATGGCATCGCCATATTGCCAAGTGCGCCAGTGCGGATTCGCAGCCGCGACGTTGAATATCGCTACCGACAGGATAGCGACTTCTATTACCTGACAGGCTTTGCCGAACCGGATGCGGTCGCCGTGCTGGCCCCCGGGCGCGAGAATGGCGAATTCGTACTGTTCTGTCGTGACCGCGACAAGCTGAAAGAACGCTGGGACGGATCGAGATCGGGTCCTGATGGCGCCATCGCCAATTTTGCAGCAGATGATGCGTTTCCGATCGAAGACATCGACGACATCCTGCCAGGACTGCTGGAATCGCGAAGCCGCGTCTACTACACCATGGGTGCGTATGCTGACTTTGATCAGCGCATCACAGAGTGGGTCAAGGCACTACGCTCTCGTGAGTCCTCCGGCGTGCACACACCGCATGAGTTCATCGCGCTCGATCACATCCTGCACGACATGCGCTTATATAAGAGCAGGGCGGAAATATCCGTCATGCGCAAGGCAGCAAAGATTGCGGTGAGCGCCCACAGAAGGGCGATGACAGTGGTGACGCCAGGCATGTACGAATACGAAGTCGAGGCGGAATATATCCACGAATTCCGTCGCAACGACGCCACGATTTCCTACCCACCTATCGTTGGCACTGGCGCCAATTCCTGCACGCTGCACTACGTGGATAATAATGCCGAGCTGGCAGACGGCGACTTGCTATTGATTGATGCGGGTTGCGAATACGACTATTACGCCTCGGACATCACTCGCACGATACCGGTCAGCGGCAAATTTTCACCAGAACAACGTGCTGTTTACGAAATCGTTCTCGAAGCGCAGCTTGCGGCGATCGAAAAGACGGTTAAGGGAAATCACTGGAACGATCCACACGATGCCGCGGTTCGCGTTATTACCAAGGGCCTGAAAAAGATTGGACTGCTCGATGGTACGGTAGCAAAACTTATCCGGGACGAGGCGTACCGGGAATTTTTCATGCACAAAACCGGTCATTGGATTGGCATGGATGTTCATGATGTCGGCGACTATAAAGTCGGTGATGAGTGGCGCTTTCTCGAGCCCGGCATGGTCACCACGGTCGAACCCGGAATATATATTCCGGCAAACCGCAAAACACCCGCACGCTGGCGCAATATCGGCATTCGTATCGAAGATGACGTGGCCGTAACCAATAACGGGCCAGACGTTCTCAGCAAAGGTCTCGAAAAGGATCCCGACGAGATCGAGCGCCTGATGGCATAGTGGCTTTACGTGGGCAAGCAACAAAAAACAGACTACGACATCATCATCGCCGGTGGAGGCATGATTGGTACCAGCCTGGGCCTGGCACTCGCACCACTAAAGCTGAAAATAGCAGTCGTCGAAGCGGTCGCGCGCGGCGCAGAGCAGCAACCGAGTTTTGATGATCGATCCACTGCATTGTCGCGCAGTAGTCAGCGTATGTTCGAAGCGATCGGGCTGTGGCCGAAAATCGTTGCGGCCTCCACACCAATAAAGAGTATTCACGTTTCAGACAAAGGCCGCTTCGGCTTCTCGCACATCGATGCGGCGCAACAAAAAGTCGAAGCGCTCGGCTATGTCGTCATTAATCGTGTGCTGGGACAGGTTTTGCAGGATGCGCTTACAGGAGTCGACGGTCTGGACCTGATTTGTCCGGGGACAATCACGGCAGTGGCAATCGCCGATGATCAGGTCGAAGTGGTCGTCGAAGAGCCTGGCAAAACAGGATCGCTGTCGTGCAAGCTCTTGGTCGCCGCAGACGGCGCGAATTCCGCTGTGCGGGACATGATCGGTATCAGTGCATCACGCGTGGACTACGAACAGTGGGCCGTCATCGGCAACCTGTTGCCCGAGAAGGCGCCCGACAATCGTGCGTTCGAGCGATTTACAGAAACAGGGCCGGTTGCCATGCTGCCGGTTGCAGACAATCGCGCCGGATTCGTCTGGATGCTGTCACCTGACAGTGCAAAAAATATGTTGTCGCTGACAGATGCAGAATTCACACAGCAACTGCAGGAAACATTCGGCTATCGACTCGGCAGGTTTTCCAAAGTTGGCAAAAGAGCCGCCTATCCACTGGCACTGACAAAAGCGAACGGATTGATTGCAAGACGCAGCGTCATCGTCGGCAATGCAGCTCACGGATTACACCCGGTTGCTGCGCAAGGGTTCAATCTCGGTATGCGTGATGTGGCCGCGCTTTGTGACTGCATTGCTGATGCGCGTATAGAACAGAGCGAGTCGTTTGATTGTGGTAATCCAGCAATACTCGAGAACTACGCAGACTGGCGCCGCAATGATCAGGGCAAGGTCGTCCGCTTCACCGATGGGATCGTGCGTTTATTCGGCGACACTCGCCCGCCGGTTCGTGCTTTGCGCAATCTCGGTATGCTGGCCTTTGACATGATTCCGGGTGTTCGCAAAGCATTCGCCAGACATACGATGGGCCTGGCCGGCAGGTTGCCACGCCTGTCTCGCGGTGTACCGCTCAAATGACGCATCAGTTCGACATCGTCATCGTTGGTGCCGGCATGGTCGGCCTGACACTGGCCAATTTACTGGCGCAAAGCGAACAGTGCGGCAACCTCAGTATTACGGTAATTGATGCCGGTAAAAAACCGACGTTCGTCCCCGGCAGCGATGTCTCATTGCGAGTGTCCGCCATCGCCTCCGGATCCGCGGAGCTTTTTGCACAAATTGGCGTCTGGGATGAAATCGTCAACACGCGCGCCTGCCCATATCAGGAAATGCGGGTGTGGGATGCTGCAGGTAATGTAGAGGGTCCCGAGACGCTTTGCTTTGACGCTGCTGAATTTGCTGTGCCGCAACTGGGTTTTATCGTTGAAAACGTGCTGATACAGGTTGCATTGCTTAATAATCTGCAACCATCAGATGTCAGCGTGAAATTCGAAACGCCGATTACGTCATTAAACAAGGTTGGTGAGAGATTCGAAGTTGAGCTGGGCAACAATACGAATCTGAAACCCGATTTGTTGATTGGTGCCGATGGTGCCGCCTCGTTCGTCAGGTCGAACGCTGGTATCGGCGCAACTTCATGGCTGTATTCTCAGACAGCGTTCGTGACGCATCTGCAACCGGAACAGAGTCATCGCAATACGGCATGGCAGCGATTCCTCAAGACGGGCCCTGTCGGCTTGCTACCGCTTGCCGACGGCCGGGTGTCCACTGTGTGGTCAACGACAGCAGCGCAAGCAGCCGAAGCATTGAAGGCGTCTGATGAGCAATTGTCCGTGCTGCTGACCGAGGCAACCGACAACGTGCTGGGCCAATTGAAACCGACCGGCCCGCGTGGTTCGTTCCCGCTCAAAGCGCAACACGCAGATCATTATGTGCTGGCAGGACTCGCGCTCGTCGGCGATGCTGCACACGCCGTGCATCCATTGGCGGGGCAGGGTGCGAATCTTGGTCTTGCCGATGCCGAAACATTGGCGTCAGTAGTAAGCGATGCGCTTGCCGCGAACGAAAACCCGGGTGATCTCCCGCTGCTACGTAACTACGAAAGAGCACGCAAGGGCGCGAATAAAACGATGTTGCACTTCATTGACGGGTTGAATCGGCTGTTTTCCAACGACTCAACATCGCTCGCACGCCTGCGCGGCACTGGCATGAGAATGTTTAATAGCAGCGGGCCGATCAGGGAGCGCGCAGTGCAGGTTGCGCTGGGTCTTCGCTGAGCCAGGACCTGAATGCGGCCGGAACGCTCCGGCCGCAAAATCAGTTTGCTAGTTACCGCCGGCCGGCGATTGGTGGGTGTGGGCGATGCCCCATTTACCACCGTCCTTTACCAGGACCAGCGTTACCCATACCGGTTGGCCCGGCGGGTTCGGTGGCTTGCTATACGGAATGGTATTGAAGATCCGTATGAAACTGGCGACCGCGACGTTTCCATAAACCGCGATCTTCGGTGACTCAATAATCACCATAAACTTCGTTTTTCCTCCGTTTAGCGCCTCGTTCGCCTGACGATTTGCCATCTGAATAGCCATGTTTCTGGCTTCGTCAGTTTGACGAATGCCGCCGGTAATGTAGACGCGATCGTCACGCATCATTTTGGCCTGGGCGGAAAGGTCACCCTCCAATGCGCCATACTGATTAATGACAGCCATTACATCGTCTTCATCGTCGGCAAATGCAAACGGGGCGAAGACCAGTCCGGCCATCACAATAATCAACGTGCTGAGGCGACTGCCTCGCTCAAGATTCGACATGCTTAAAGCTCCTTAGGTTGTTTTTGTTGTGGGGAAGCCAGCTGTTTTGATGTCCTGCATCTATCTGAGTTGTTCCCCCATGCTCTTAAGCATAGTAGAGGGCTGAAGTATGGCAAGGTCGATTGGGGAGTTATGGGGACAGTGACCCTAATTAATTCGCATTGGGTATGAACACAGATAAGGTCACTGTCCCTCTATCCTATCGAGGTGGACTTAGATAAGGTCACTGTCACCCTATCCCGTTTCCACCCGACTAATCGGCAGGCTTCGTATCTTATGCTGAGATTTATATCCAGGTTTTTCGTCAAACTGGCTGAGCGATGGATGCCGGACCCGCTGGTCATCGCCATATTTCTGACGATGTTCAGTTTTGGCGCAGTGCTTTTTTTCACCGACTTCAGCGCCGGTCAGGCAGTGGATGCATGGGGAGGCAGTTACTGGAGTCTGCTGCGTTTCACCGCACAGATGATCCTGATCCTGGCGTTGGGTCATGTTGTGGCGCACACACGCCCGGTGCAACGCCTGCTGGTTGCTGTCGCAAGCCTGGTGCACTCGGCACGCATGGCCTATCTCGGCATTACTTTATTTGCCGGGCTGGCAGCTTTGCTCTCCTGGGGGCTCGGACTGGTAGTCCCGGCTGTATTGTCACGCATCATTGCCAACAACTGCCGGCAGCGCGGCATCAAAGTGCACTTTCCATTGCTGGTTGCCAGCGGTTACTGCGGTTCCATGGTAAGCATGCAGGGTTTGTCGGCCTCCATACCACTCGTACTTAACACTCCCGGTCATTTTCTCGAAGACACCACCGGAATGATTGGTCTTGAACAAACCATATTCTCTGCATGGAGTATGTCGATTGTTGCGGTGATCCTGATTATTCTGCCCCTGGTGATGTCGCGAATGGCGCCAGAGGAAGATGAGATTATTGAAATACATGACACCGGCAATGCGTCCGTCGTCGCGCCACAAGCCGCGACAAATAAAATGGCTACACCATCGGACAAGATCGAAAACGCCCGTTGGGTAACATTACTGCTGGCACTTTTCGCCGGTATTTATGTCGTTCGGTTTTTCCTCAACGATGGCCAGTTACAACTCGACAGCATCAACATGATTTTCGTCGTATTGGGTCTGGCATTTGCCGATTCTCCACGGCACTACATTGCTTTGCTCAGTAACGCAGCGAAAATCGCGGGCCCGTTCCTCATTCAATACCCGCTCTACGCAGCCCTAATGGGCTTAATCGCCGACTCTGGTCTTGGTGCCCTGTTCGTTGGCGGATTTGTTTCGGTGGCGAACGCCGATACGTTGTCGATCTGGACATTCTTTAGCGCAGCGCTGCTGAACCTGTTTATTCCTTCTGCGGGTGGTCAGTGGGCGGTGCAAGGACCAATCGTCGTTGATGCAGCACTACAGTTAGGCGCAGATATTCCACGCGTAGCGATGGCAGTGACGATAGGCGAAGTCTGGACCAATACCTTACAACCTTTGTACATGGTGCCCGTACTCGCAATTGCCGGGCTGCATATTCGCGACATCATGGGTTATTGCGTAATAGCCTTGCTGACGATTGGTGCCATCGACCTTACGGCCTTAATCTGGTTTTGATCGCACAGGAGAAATTGATGAGTGCTTTCAGGAACCTGTTACGATTTTATGTCAGAGGTCATCATCCATGAAAAAAGCAAGCTGGAAAGACATAGCGGAACTCGTCGGTATCCTGGCAATCGTTGCGTCTCTGGTCTCTGTAGCCTTCCAGTTACGACAGACACAGTTGGCGCTGGTTGCGTCTACCTACCAGGCCAGGGCGTTCGATGCGATTGCGGAGGGTCTTCACATTGCGGACAGTGAATATTTGTTGCCTGTTCTTGTAAAAACAAACCATGGCGAGAGTTTCGACGCAGTGGCCAGCTTGAGTGAGGGCGACCGGACCAGGCTATTTCACTTTCTTCGGACGCGAATGATCGATTGGGACAATGAACATTACCAGTATCAATCCGGTTTCCTTGACGCCGGGTTCTTCGAGGTAACAACAAAAGCGCAGGTCAGGATGTGGGCGCCACGATGGCGCGCAATAGGCTTGACCGAGGGCCGTGGCGATTTTAAAGAATTTGTCGATAGTGTCCTGCAGGAACAGGATCACGTTAAAGAATAAGTGACTCGATTTATAGATAGGGGGACAGTGACCTTATCTGTGTTCATACCCAATGCGAATTAGTTAGGGTCACTGTCCCCCTATCCCTGTCCCCCTATCCGCAATAGTAAGGCGATGGCATCAGGGCTGACTTTCCGTACCCTGGCCGAGACCGCTGCGGACACGCTGGAGTGGCACCTGGCGCGCCCGGCCAAACAACAAGCGGAGTTGAGGATTGGCATCAAGCCGGACCGGGAGAAGGAGATTTTGGCTGCCCGGTACAAGAAAGTGGGTTAGATTACAAACTGAGAGCGGGATGCAGCTGTTGGTGTATCTGGTTTGGGGGAGATTGCTAACAATGAAAATATTTGCGGGAAACGGCAGATGGATACCGGCACAAATGTGGCGGAATTTTCTCGTCCTGTTTATCGGTAGTGCCTGCCTGCTGATTTCAGTTGCCAACTTCGCAGATGAGGCGCCGCTGCCGTCAGAGCAGGGTTACATGTTGATTCGTATCAGCCTGATTCAGGGCGAAAGGGTTGGCACGCTGGCGATGTCCAACGTGGACACGAACCAGGTAGTCAGGTGCCGCACAGATTCGTTCGCGCGGGCAGGATCAAACGGGTGGATGGCGTTGGTGGCGATGCCGACCGGGCGGTACTTCTGGAGTGAGTATGAAACGAATTACGGAACTGGCGTCGAAGCAGGCCGGAACCTTAACCAGATGCACAAACGGAAATCGCCCGGTTCTGCCAGTGACACCTTTGAGATTGTGCCAGGAGTGGTTAACTATGTTGGTGACTGGACCATGCGTGTTGTGCAGTCACAACGGGCGCGACTGGATCCAATTATTGAGTATGACAAATCGACGCTTGAGCGATACCTCGCACAATATCCTGAACATGCAAATCAGTATGAGATCTATTTATCGGTAATGGGCAAGGCGGCGATCTCTCTCCAGGAGTTGGCGAAGATAACGGATGAATGATCCGAATCTTTCCTGGATAAGGAGGGGGATAGGGGGACAGTGACCCTAACTAATTAGCGTTGTAGGTAGGGGGACAGATAGGGGGACAGTGACCCTAACTAATTAGCTTTGGGCATGAACACAGATAAGGTCACTGTCCCCCTATCTGATGCTGGTTTTGCATCGACCTACTGAAATTGTCGGTAGCGGTGAGAATATTCAGGGCCGGACTCCATGCTGCCAAGCGGAATCATTCCCTCGGTGTCATCGTTCAGTGCCGGTACTATCTCCTGCCGTTCAGGAGTGCTATAGCGATATTGAAGATATTTGATTTGCCGGCGAACGATTCGCTCCTCTTTACTCATTTCGGCACGGGAATACAGAGCGGCCATTGCCTGCAGAGTTTCAATCTGTTCCAGGTTATGTGGTCCCAGGTTGACATGACTGATGTGGACCGCACGAATCCAGGCGTCTCGTGCACCATCTCCATTGCCCGCCTGTAGTTGTGCGGCACCCATTGCTTTCAGCGGACTCAGCAGGTCAATGCTTAGGTTGCCGTCCATGACTTCAACGATATCGATCGCTGCGGCGAAATTCTGTATCGCGGCGATATTCTCTTGATTTGAAGTTTGCAGAGTTCCGAGGCTGGTGAGCGCACGCGCCGTGTCCTTACTGTTACGGCCAAACGAAAAGATAGATCTTTCTACAATTTGCTTCGCCAGAATGTCGGCTTCATCCATCATGCCGGAAGATCGTGCGTCCATATAAAGACTGAACAATCGCTGGATATCTTCATCAGCTGACTGGCCAGGCTCATAACTTGTCGCGCCGATAAAATAGGTCGCAGAGGTTGCCCTTACATCGAGCGTAGCTGCGCTCGCATCATCCGCTATTGCGTGCTGTGTGATAAACAGATTGAAACAGATTATCAGGCTGATACTGGATGTTCGGGAACGCGGCATTTTTATGCTCTTTTTTTTGCATTGTAGCAACTTAGCGCAAACGCCGATTTCACATAATCACCAAGGAGACGCTCGTCAATGAGTTGCAACGGGATTGGCAGCGCATACAGCCTTAAGCTAGGCTGGCAGTCATGCATCCTGGGGGAGCAATGATGATCGGAGCAACAATCGCCAATTTCTGTCGCGGAATAGCCGCAATCTTCGCGTTTTCTTTTTTGTGTGCCAGTGCATCGGCACAGGGTCTTACCTCGACAGACGTCAATGTCGTTACAGCTACGGTCGATGACTATCGAATCACCAGGGAAGCGACCATTCTCAAAGATTTCGTCGACCTGCTCTCCATTCCCAACGTGGCTGTCAATTTAGCCGATATGGAGCGAAATGCGGACCACATAACCGGCCTGCTTGAATCTCGCGGTTTTGCAATACAGCGACTGAACGCAGGCGGCTCCCCGTATATTTATGCCGAACTCAACAATCCGGGTGCCGCCGAGACGGTACTTATCTATGCACATTTTGATGGACAGCCGGTATTGGAAGAGAACTGGGCATCTCCACCGTTTTCTCCAACGTTGCTGGATGCACCACTGCAGGATGGTGGTCAGCCAGTCGATATTGATAAGGTCGAGGGTAGCTTCGATCCGGAGTGGCGGCTGTACGGGCGATCCGCCGGCGATGACAAGATGCCGATCATCGCACTTGTTCACGCACTCGATGCGTTGGCGGCGAATAACATTGACCTGACAGTCAACCTGAAACTCCTGCTCGATGGCGAGGAGGAGCAAGGTTCACCCACTATTGGTCGTTTGATCGATGAACACCGTGACCTTTTCGCAGCGGATCTCCTGCTCTTTTGTGATGGCCCGATGCATCAGTCCCGTCAGACGCAACTGGTCTTTGGTGTGCGCGGCAGCAAAACTCTGGATATCACAACCTATGGCGCAAGCAGGCCGCTGCATTCCGGTCACTATGGAAACTGGGCGCCAAATCCGATCATGCGGCTTGCCTATCTTTTGACCAGCATGCGTGACGAATCCGGGCGTATTCTTATCGACGGATACTATGACGATGTAATTCCGTTGAGCGAGCTGGAGCGAGAGGCTATCGCGGCAATGCCGGACGTAAGCCAGGCCTTGCAAAGTGAACTTTCAATCCATACCCCTGAAGGTGCTGGCATGCGACTGGAAGAGCTGATCACGCTGCCGGCTGTGAATACGCGCGGGATGGTCGCTGGCGGAGTTGGGGCGAAGGGCCGCAATATCATTCTGTCAAGCGCAACTGTGTCATTGAATCTCAGACTCGTTCCGGGTCAACAACCAAAGCGAGTGCGTGAACTGATTGAAGCTCATGTGGCCGAGCAAGGCTTTCATATAGTTTACGAAGATCCATCCACAGAGGTTCTGGCCGAATACGAAAAGATTGCAAAACTGGATTGGCGCGGTGCAGGATATCCGGCATTGCGCACAGCATTGGATGATCCCGCATCCCTGCGCCTGACCCGGTTGATGCGCCTGATCGCGCCGGACCTGATCGTGACGCCAACGATGGGTGGCAGTTTACCTTTGCATGAGTTCGGCAGCCGATTGTCCGCGCCGATCATCATTTTGCCGCTCGCCAATCACGATAATAATCAACACGCAGAAAACGAGAATATTCGTTTACAGAACCTGTGGGATGCCATGTCGGTTTACGGAGCGGTTCTGGCAACATTCGGCCAGATGTAACCCTGCCAGGTTCCGGGAGGCGGTCAGTATAACCTGTTGAATAATAAGAGATAAACTCTTGAATTGACGAAAATAACGTAGCCTGCGGTCGTGATTTTCCGTTGAATAAGCCATTTTTTACAGAATTCAGTTGATCTGCAATGGCAATGCGGCGCTCACGATGGTCCGACCCCGGCTGTTTGTTGTGTGTAAAATCGGGTCCACTGCACTGCGCTTAAATAATAAAAATAATGAGGGGCCTGATGCGCCAGAGTAATGAGCCGGTTCGGCTGATATAAAATGACCAGGCGATACGTCTACATTCTTGCAGCTTTGCTGACGCTGATCAGTGCGGCAACTTTTGTCTATAAGTGGCAGGTGCTCGGATTTCCGTTGACAGGGAACCAGCAGACACCGGTCTGGACTATCGAAACGTCCATTCAGTTTGATGCGGGCCCCGGATCTATAAAAGTTAATTTGCAAATTCCGACACTGACGCCCGGCTATCGAACGCTGCGTGAGTTTAATGTTTCGAAAGGCTACGGATTCAATCTCAATTATGTAAGTGGTGGTCGCGAGGCACAGTGGGCGGTGCGTCGAACGAGTGGTCGACAAACCATTTATTATCGCCGGGTGGTGTATGAAGATCCTGGAAGTGAGCAAACGGATACCACGCCACCGTTTCCGCCGCCGCCAGTGATTAACGAGCCGCTAAAGACTGCGGTCGAGGTTATCGTCGCTGACGTGCGTGATCGCTCTGCGGACACCGCAACATTTACTGCCGAATTATTGCGCCTGATTAACCAACCGTCACCGGATGCCAATATCGAACTGTTGATGGCCGACGCTGGTACGCCGGCTGAATTCGTTGAAACTATTACGACAGTGCTCGCTGCCGCGAGAATTCCGGCGCGCATGATTCGCGGCATCGTTTTGCAGGACCGGCAAAGAAGGACTGATCCGCGCCCGTGGCTCGAGGTTCACGATGGGGATCGCTGGCGTTATTTTGATCCCAACTCAGGCGCGGAAGGGTTGCCTGAGCGATTCCTGATGTGGTGGCGTGGCAATGAACCACTGGTTCGGGTTGAAGGTGGCAGCAATGTTGAAGTCAGTTTCGCCGTGCGACAAAATTTCCTGGATGCGATGGCAATTGCAGAACAGCGTGCCGAAGTTGAAGGGTCGGTGCTGGTAGATTTTTCACTTTTCAGTCTGCCTATCCAGACCCAGGCGGTTTACAGCGTGCTGCTCATGATCCCAATTGGCGCACTGGTCATGGTCTTCATGCGCAATATAATCGGTATCGATGCTTTCGGCACATTTATGCCGGTGCTGATCGCGTTGTCATTCCGCGAAACACAGCTGTTGTGGGGCGCCATTCTGTTTTCGCTGCTGGTTGGTCTTGGTTTGAGTATCAGATTCTTGCTTGAAAGGCTCAGGCTATTGCTTGTGCCGCGCCTTGGCGCTGTGCTTATCGTCGTTGTCATTCTGATGTTGGTTGTGAGTGTGGTGTCCCACAAGCTCGGTCTGGAAACCGGTTTGTCTGTCGCATTGTTCCCGATGGTTATTATCGCAATGACGATTGAGCACATGTCGATTGTCTGGGAGGAGCGTGGCCCTGCTGACGCGATTCGGGGTGGGCTCGGTAGCCTCGTCGTAGCCGTGTTCGCCTATCTCGCTATGGGCATGATGTGGCTGGAGCATCTCATTTTCGTCTTCCCGGAGTTGCTCCTCGTTGCACTTGCAATAGTCATTTTGCTCGGCCGTTATACTGGCTACCGGCTCACCGAGATAACTCGTTTCAAAGTACTGTCCGGGAAATAGTATGTTCGCGACAGCAAAACGACTACGTGCCGCAGGAGTGCTTGGGTTAAACAAGCGAAACACCGACTACATTATGCGGCTGAATCCGCGCCATTTGTACCCGCGCGTCGACGACAAACTCCTGACTAAAAAACTGGCGCTGGAAGCGGGCATGGCGGTGCCTGAGTTGTACGGTGTCATCAGCCATCAATCCGAGGTGCGCAACCTGGCCGCAATCGTCTCGGCACATGACAGTTTTGTCATCAAGCCGGCACATGGCAGTGGCGGTAACGGTATTATCGTCATCGTTAGTCGCAGCAAGCGCAGGCGGGACTGCTACCGGACCGCAAGTGGCATCCTGATGTGGGAGGAAGAGCTGCAGCACCACATCTCAAACATCGTTAGCGGCAGTTACAGCCTGGGCGGTAACCCGGATGTTGCATTGATCGAGTACTGCGTCAAATTCGACCCGATGTTTTCTGAAGTCAGCTACCAGGGCGTACCGGATATTCGCGTTATTGTTTATCGCGGTTATCCGATCATGGCGATGGTGCGTCTGCCAACCCGGACCTCGGGCGGTAAGGCAAACCTGCACCAGGGAGCAGTTGGCGCCGGCATCGATATCAGTTCCGGGGAGACGCTCACCGGCGTTCTCAACGACGATATTGTTGAGGATCACCCGGATACAGGCGCGTTAATCGCTGGCCTCTATATCCCGCAGTGGGATTTCATTTTGCAATCAGCAGCGCGCGGCCTGGAAGTCACAGGGCTTGGTTACCTGGGCGTCGATATCGTTATCGATCGTGATCGGGGCCCGTTGATCCTGGAAATGAATGCACGGCCAGGGCTCAATATCCAGATCGCAAACTGCACCGGTTTATGTGAGCGAATAAAACGCGTTGATGAAATCTATGACCCGGACGCCGACCCTGTAACCAGGGCGAAGATTTGTCGTACAGAATTTCCGGCAGACCGGCAGACGGCATTGCCGCTAAATGGAACCGGTTAAATTCAACGCCAGTGACATTCGTCCAGCCATGAATTTCCGCTCACGGTTTCAGGTAGTCCAGGTGCTGAATTGAAGATACTTCTTGCGACACTCGCCGCAGTATTCCTGATTACTTTCTTAGCTGCTCCAACCATGGGTGCGGGCTGGTTTTGGGATGCGGGCAATGGCTTGGGCTTCGCAGCGTTTGCCGGCTTGCTTTACCTGACAATTACCAGTAGCCGACGTCTGGACATCCGTGCTCACCAGGTGCTCGGTTACGCTGTTCTGTTTCTGGCATTGTTTCATGCGTTCTGGTTTCTGCTTGGCGACACAGTCGCCGTGGAGTTTATCAAGCCGGGTGCGCCTGATTACATGTGGCTTGGAATTATTGGCTTGTTACTGCTTGGCGTTCTGATCACCGTTGCGCTGGTGCCGGATCGAATGCGAGTGCACAAAGATTACCCGGCGTTTAAATACTGGCATCGCGTTTTTGCCATTGTGACAATCGCCTGCATCACTTATCACATAGTCGTCAGTGGTTTTTATCTGGCTACCTGGCACCAGGCGGCCTTGTTCGTAACGGTCGCAGTTGTTGTGTCTTTTGGACGTATGTACTGGATTAAGCTTGGTAAATTGCCGACAGTAACTGTGCCAGCCTACATTGCATTGAGCGCACTCCTGACGGCAATGTTTGCCGCGGTCCGGAACCTGCCATTGTGAAGACGATCTTCGTTTTCAGCATATTGTCGATGGCGCTGATTATTGCGTTTGGTTCACCATTCGCCGGAGAACAGCCCGTGCGCGATCACTATTTCGAAAGTCCGGAGCCGGTTTTGCCCATGACGTTCGCGCATATCCACCACGCCACTGTGAATTGCATCGATTGTCATCATAATTACAACGACGATACGGGTGGTGGGCTGTGCATGAACTGCCACATGACCAATGAGGATGTGTGGCCGCTACTGGAAAATCAGTTTCACGATCTGTGTCGTGGCTGCCACGCAGAAAAAGCTGCACTGGGTGAGGATGGTGGGCCACCGCGGCGGTGTGTTGATTGTCATCTGGGCGATGACTTGCCCTAAGGTTAGGTAGCATCGCCCGTGCCGATAGAACGATATTCTCGAGAATTGAGGAAACGTTTCTATCGTACGGCGGGCTCCTACAGTTGCTAAATAGAATTGTAGGAGCCCGCCCAGCGGGCGAGTTCGATAATAGTGAAAAAGAACATCTGCTCGACCCTGGTTTCGACTAATCATTATTCCCCGCCAATTCCGCCGCCAGCCACCGATTCATTCGCGTTTCCAAAACCTGCATCGGCAACGCACCGCCACCCAGCAGTTCGTCATGAAAAGCTTTAATGTCGAAATCATCACCCAACGCTTGCTCGGCTTTGTGCCGCAACTCCAGCATCTTCAGTTGACCGATTTTGTAAGCCAGCGCCTGGCCCGGCCATGAGATGTAGCGATCAATTTCATTGATAATATCGGTCTCTGTCTTGGCCGCATTGTCCTTGAAAAAATCGATCGCCTGTTGTCGCGTCCAACCCTTGTAATGCATGCCGGTATCGACGACGAGCCGCACTGCGCGCCACATGTCATAGGTCAGCGCACCGAATCTCGAATAAGGATCTTTATAAAGGCCGATTTCGTAACCAAGGCTTTCGCTGTAAAGACCCCAGCCTTCTGTAAACGCCGTAAATCCTGAATACTTGCGAAAATCCGGCATGTCCTCGAGCTCCATTTGCAGCGAAATCTGCAAATGATGGCCAGGCACCGCTTCATGTACTGACAAAACTTCCATTTCATATTTTGGCCGGACTTCCGGACGGTAAAGATTCACGTAGTAATAGCCTGGGCGACTGCCATCCGCAGCAGGGCGGTTGTAATAGGCTGTCGTAGTGTCAGGCGCTATGTTGTCGGGAATCGGTCGTAAACCGTAGGGCATTCGTGGCAGCTTGCCAAAAAGCTTTACCAGCTCCGGATCGATACGTTTCGCAACGGCCAGGTAACCGTTGAACAATTCTTCAGGAGTGTCGTAATAGAATTGCGAATCCGTACGCAGGAAATTCAGGAAGTCGTCAAAGCTGCCAGAGAATTCCAGCTCATCGATGATCAGCTGCATTTCATCCCTGATGCGTTTCACCTCTGTCAAGCCAAGGCGATGAACTTCATCTGGTGTCATTTGCGTCGTTGTGAACGAGCGGACGCGATATTCGTAAAACGCCTCACCGTTGGGTAAAGAAGATGCACCAATACTGTCGCGACTTGCAGGCAAATATTTATCGTCGAAATATCGACTGAAGCGCCGATATGCAGGCACGATGGATTCGTCAATAATTTCCTTAGCTGTTTGCCTGATACGTTCCTGGTCCTCAGTACTGATGGAGTCCGGCATTTCGGCGAACGCAATATAGAAAGGGCTGCTTTCAGGATCCTCAGTGAGTTGCGAGCTGATTTGGTCAGGAATACGCTCCATCAGGATTTTGGGTGGCATATAGCCAGTCTTCCGGCCTTCTTCCTGCAGCTCCATAGTTTGTTCGATAACCGATTCGACGCGTGACATCCTGACCAGCCAATCCTCGTAATCCTGGACTGTTGCGAGTCGAACCGTTTCCGCCGTGGATTCGAGTGACTGCACGCCGCCTCGCTGGCTCATCGGCATCAGGTAGTTTTTGTACTGGTAGCTGTCTATGTCATCTTGCAGTTCGCGCCGGAAAAGGTCGTAGTTCAGTTGATCGGCTGCAGACAGCCGCGATGAATCGATGGCGCGCAATCGCCTTAGGAAATCTCTTTGCTCGGTGTGTCGTCGTTCATATGCCGCAAGGCTAATGTCGCCCCACTGGTCATTATTGCGACGATCACCGAGGCGCGATGCAAACACGGGGCTTTCGACCAATTGCCATTCCCAGGCTTCGGTCAACAGGGTGTTGAAGTCCTCGGCCGGGTCGGCCTGGGCCGAAACGCCCGCAACCAGTAGCAAAATGCTTGTGGCGACTCTGATTCTCTGCATTTGTGATCTCCTGACAGGTGTACGCATTGTTGCCTTCCGCAAAGCTGCTGGCAACCTCAGGGTGACTTGGCTATCATGGCGCGCACTAATCAATAGCGTTGGCAGAAGAGACCTCTTTAGCAGAGGCGCCGAAGGCGCAACACGCTCGGAAACGCTCAGGCAAACGGACTGGAAACGCTGATTAGCTCTGGAGAGCGGCCGAAAAGGCCCACCGAAGGGGTATGCGGTAAGCAGAAATTACCAGCGATCTCTCAGGTATCAGGACAGAGGGGCGACCGGTTCAGCTTCGATGAGGCTGGCCCGGTCGCCCCTTTTTTGTGAGTCAGAACAAGATCGACCGGAGCAAGCGAATGGGGAAGCAGACACCACTGTATGCGAAACACGTCGAGGCGGGCGCGCGCATTGTCGATTTTGGCGGCTGGGACATGCCGCTGCACTACGGCTCGCAGATGGAAGAGCATCATGCAGTACGCAAGCATTCCGGCATGTTCGACGTATCGCACATGACGGTGGTCGATTTGAGCGGATCGGGCACGGCAGAATTTCTGCGCAAGTTGCTCGCCAATAACATCGACAAGCTGAAAGAGCCGGGCAAAGCATTGTATAGCTGCATGCTCAATGCCGAAGGCGGTGTAATCGATGACCTGATCACCTATTACCTCGCGCCGGATCGCTATCGCCTGATCGTCAACGCGGCGACTCGCGACAACGACCTTGCCTGGATTAATGCACAGGCGGACGGGTACTCCGTTGCAGTCGTTGAACGACCAGAGCTTGCAATGGTTGCCGTGCAGGGACCTGAGGCACGCGATATTGCCGCAGCAATTATTGAGGATGAGTGGCGCGATGCGGCGCTGGCATTGAAACCTTTCTATGCATTGGAAGCTGGTGACAAATTCATCGCGCGAACCGGCTATACCGGTGAGGACGGGTGGGAGATTGTAATGCCAGCGGCAGAGGCCGCCGGCTTTTGGCAGCAATGTATTGATGCCGGTATTCAACCCTGTGGTCTTGGTGCGCGCGACACGCTGCGGCTCGAGGCGGGCATGAATTTGTATGGCACAGATATGGATGCAACCGTATCGCCGCTTGAAGCAGGCCTTGGCTGGACCATCGGCTGGGAACCCGGGGAGCGTGACTTTAACGGCCGTGGTCCGCTCGGTGAGATGCGCGCGAACAAGGATAAACAGAAATTTGCGGGCCTGTTACTCGAGAGCAAAGGTGTGTTGCGCAACCATCAGCGCATCGTGGTCGAAGGCCTGAATGACGGCGAGATTACCAGTGGCGGTTTTTCGCCGACGTTGGGGCGGTCCATCGCTATGGCACGAATACCAGCGGGTGACTATGAGCGTGCTCAGGTGGAAGTTCGCGGACGGTTACTCGACGTACGTGTTGTGAAACTACCGTTTGTGCGCAATGGAAAAATACGCATCGACGTTTAAAGACGTCAATGAATTGTGGTGATCGAAAAGAATTTCGATCGAAGATAAATACAAGCTTGTACAGTGGAGAGGAACAATGAGCGAATTGCCAGGCGATCTTAAATACACCAAAGAACACGAGTGGTTGCGCCAGGAAGAAGATGGCAGCGTCACAATTGGCATAACCGATCACGCGCAGAGTGCGTTGGGTGATCTCGTTTATGTCGAGTTGCCGGAAGTTGGACAGGATGTCGAGAGTGGCGGTGAAATGGCCGTTGTCGAATCAGTTAAAGCGGCATCAGATGTTTACGCACCGATCTCGGGAGCGGTACTCGCGATTAATGAAGTGTTGTCTGACGATCCTGAAAAACTAAATGCCGATCCGTATGGCGATGGCTGGATTGTCCGCGTGCAGCCGGCGGATGGCGCAAGCGACACGATGGACCCGGACGCCTACCAGGCTTTTCTGGATGATCTTGACGAATAACAATTTTTCTTTAAAAAACAGATAATTATCATGCCATTTATTCCGCACACGGAAGACGAAGTTGAGGCAATGCTGGGGACTATCGGTGCCACGAGCATTGATGACCTGTTCGATGAAATTCCTCGCGACTTGCTTATCAAGGATCTGGACGGTGTTCCCGACGCCTTAAGTGAAATGGAAATTTCACGATTAATGCGTGGGCGAGCCAGCGAAGATCGTGGCGCGTTGTGTTTTATCGGCGCCGGCGCATACGAACACCATATTCCGACTGCAGTCTGGGATATCGCGACACGCGGCGAGTTTTACAGCGCCTACACACCGTACCAGGCTGAAGCCAGCCAGGGCACCTTGCAAGTGATTTACGAATACCAATCGATGATTACCAGTCTGACCGGACTTGACGTCAGCAATGCGTCACTTTATGACGGTGCGTCCGGTCTCGCAGAAGCATCGTTGATGGCTGTAAGGGCTAATCGGAAATCAAAGTCGAAACGTATTTTGCTGGCATCCGGCGTTAACAGGACTTACCAAAAAGTTGCACAAACGATTGCCGGCAGCCAGGGGTTGACGTTTGATCGACTGCCTCTGGATATTGCAACCGGCTCGAGCGACCTTAGCGGCCTCGACAGTCAGGATGAAGCGCCGGTTGCAGTCGTAATTCAGCAACCCTCTTTTTTCGGTACGTTCGAGCAGGTTGATGCATTGACCGACTGGGCTCACGAAAATGGCGCGTTGGTTATTGCGATAATTAATCCAACATCGCTTGCCGTGTTAGAAGCGCCGGGTAACTGGGGCAGTAACGGCGCAGACATCGCTTGCGGCGAAGGGCAGCCACTGGGTGTGCCGCTGTCTTCTGGCGGGCCTTACTTCGGCATCATGGCATGCAAGGAGAAAATCGTCCGACAGATGCCAGGCCGCCTCGTTGGCCGGACGACCGACCTCGACGGAAAACCCGGCTATACCCTGACTTTGCAGGCTCGTGAACAACATATACGGCGCTCGAAGGCAACGTCAAATATCTGTACAAATCAAGGGCTTATGGTAACGGCAGCAACCATATACATGTCCTTGCTGGGTGCTGAAGGATTATCGCGTGTAGCACTCGCCTCGCAAGAGCAAACCAATAAACTGGCCAACCTGCTGAGCGAGATTGATGGTGTCGAAAAAGTGTTTTCGGCAGTCCACTTTCATGAAGTCGCATTGCGCCTGGACCGGCCTGTTGGACCTGTTCTGGCGGCATTGGCCGAACAGAATGTTCTTGGTGGTTACGACCTGTCCGGTGAGTACCCCGAACTTGGCAATGCATTCCTGATTTGCGCTACAGAAACCAAGACCGAAGAAGATTTGCAGACCTACGCCAGGCAACTTGCAGAAGTATTGCGTACAACTGCAGACGCGACGACATAACAGGGAAATAGCCACGCATGCATCAAATTACTTACGACGGTACAAGTTATCGCACCTACGGTGAATTGCCCTCTCTTGGCAGCAGAGCGCCTGACGTGTCACTCGTCAATACAAATTTGCAGGATGTATCTTTGGCGAATTTTATGGGCGTGCGCAAAGTGTTTAATATTTTTCCGAGCATCGATACGCCCGTATGCGCGAAGTCCGTCATCGTTTTTAATAAGATTGCGGCGGATCACAATGACGTCGCAATGCTGATGGTTTCGTATGACCTGCCATTTGCACATGCTCGTTTTCACAAGCAGCATTCTCTGACACACGTCGTCGGATTGTCTGCAATCCGCCACGCGGGCTTTGGTGAAAACTACGGCGTACAGATTGTGGAGGGACCGTTGTCGGGTATGTTTTCCCGGGCTGTCGTGGTCCTCGATGAAAACAATACCGTCGTATACCGGGAGCAAATCGCAGATATCGGCGAGGAGCCGGACTACATTGCCGCCTACCAGGCGCTTGGCATTGGCGTCGATCCACAGCAACTTGAAGACTGACCGCGATGCGGTTCTAAAGGACTCTCCATGGGCGAACAACTAATATTCGAAAAATCACGCAGTGGGCGGCGCGCTTTCGCGCAGGCACCGCTCGCAGCATATGCAGGCGAAATTCCGGACACACTGCGTCGTGAAAGTGCACCTGATCTGCCGCAAGTATCCGAGTTACAGGTTGTGCGTCATTACACCAGGTTATCGCAGGAGAACTTTTCGATTGATACGCAGTTTTACCCGCTTGGTTCATGCACGATGAAATACAATCCGCGGGCGTGTAATGCGCTGGCGTTGTTGCCCGGGCTCGCGGGCAGGCACCCGCTGGGACCCGTGAGTCACGGCCAGGGTTTCCTCGCCTGCATGTATGAATTGCAGGAAATGCTCAAGGCAGTGACCGGTATGCAAGCGGTGTCCCTGACGCCGATGGCGGGCGCGCAGGGCGAGTTGGCAGGCGTTGCGATGATTCGTGCTTACCATATTGCTCGCGGTGATCATGAACGCGACGAAATCATTTGTCCGGATGCAGCACATGGCACCAATCCGGCGACGGCAACGATGTGTGGCTGCAAGGTCAGAGAGATTCCGACTCTGGACGATGGCGATGTTGATATCGAGGCGCTCAAAGCAGTAGTTGGCCCGAAGACTGCCGGAATCATGCTGACGAATCCGTCAACGCTGGGTGTATTCGAACGCAAGATCATGGAGATCCAGGAAATTGTGCACGATGCCGGTGGACTGCTCTATTACGACGGCGCGAACCTGAACGCTATTCTCGGCAAAGTAAGACCTGGCGACATGGGCTTCGATGTTATCCATCTTAATTTGCATAAAACATTTTCGACGCCACACGGTGGCGGTGGTCCGGGTTCCGGTGCGGTAGGCGTCGGCGAACGCTTGCAGCCGTACATTCCAATTCCGATTGTCGGTATGCAGGAAAAAGATGGCGCGGCTTATTACGACTGGCTGGACGAGAAAGATGTGCCGCAAACTATCGGCCGCCTTTCGGGTTTCATGGGCAATGCCGGTGTTTTGTTGCGCGCCTACGTCTATATGCGCATGGTGGGCCGTGACGGAATGAAACGCGTTGCAGAATTCGCGACACTGAATGCCAACTACCTGCTGGCGCGCCTCAAAGACGCCGGATTCGAGATTGCTTATCCGGAGCGGCGGGCGAGCCACGAATTTATCGTCACATTGAAGAATGAGGCAAAAAACCTGCATGTGAATACGATGGATTTTGCGAAAGCGCTGCTGGATAAGGACTTTCATGCGCCGACAACCTATTTTCCACTACTGGTTCCTGAGTGTCTTCTAATTGAACCGACCGAGACTGAAACCAAGGAAACCCTGGATCGCTTTGTTGCAGCGATGGTGGAGATCGCGGCGGAAGCCAGGGCAAATCCGGAGCACACAAAGGGTGCGCCATACAGCACGCCGGTGCGCAGACTCGACGATGTGAAGGCTGCCCGGCAGCCTGACCTGGCATGGAAACCCGCATCCTGATTCAGTAATCCGTCCGCTCGAGCAGGGCAGCTGATTTCGGACTCCGGTGGGCGACCTGTTTTGTGGACTCTGACTACGCAACAAGCCGCCGAAATCCGGCATACTTACTGACGTCTCGCAGATATCCGCACCAATTGTGGCTGGCGGAGGGAACCGCGGCGCAATCTGTCAGTCCGAATTGCTGGCCCCTGTAATTAGTTTCATCTCTAACTTTTCCTACGGACGCAAGAATTAATGCTGAAAATACAACGCCTGGCTCTACTGGTCGCCTTCATATTCGTGTCGCCCGCTTATGCGGAGGAGTCTGAATGGGCCGGAACGCTGGAGAGGATTTCCACAGGTGTCGTATCCATACGCATCGACAGTACACGCGCCTTCGATACCGAGTGGAATGCATCCACCCAGGCAACAGGATTTGTCGTTGATGCCAAACGCGGACTGATTCTGACCAACCGGCATGTGGTCACACCGGGACCCGTGGTCGCTGAAGCGATTTTCCTGAATAACGAAGAAGTGCGGTTAACGCCAATTTATCGTGACCCCGTACACGACTTCGGGTTTTTCCGTTACGACCCGGCGGACCTCATCTACATGGAACCCACTGAGTTGCCGTTGGTGCCGAACGGTGCAAGCGTTGGCCGGGAAATTCGCGTCGTTGGTAACGATGCCGGCGAACAGCTATCCATCCTTGCAGGAACGATTGCACGCCTGGACCGCAAAGCGCCGGAATATGGTCGTGGCAAATACAATGACTTCAATACCTTCTACTTCCAGGCCGCATCCGGTACTTCCGGCGGGTCATCTGGTTCTCCAGTCCTCAATATTGACGGTGAAGTCGTCGCCTTGAACGCCGGTGGTCATAACACCGCTGCGAGTAGTTTCTACCTGCCGCTATACCGGATTGAGCGCGTATTGAAATTGCTGCAGCATGGAGAGGCTGTCACCCGTGGCACACTGGAGACCATCTTTGAGAGCAAGGCATACGACGAACTACGCCGTCTTGGATTGACCGACGCCACCGAAAAACTGATGCGCTCCGAGTTTCCGAAGCAAACCGGGATGTTGACTGTCGATCAGGTTATCCTTGATTCTCCGGCGGACGGAAAACTTGAACCCGGTGACATTCTGGTTCGCGTCAATGGCGAGTTGATCTCGGAGTTTGTTCCGTTGGCCAGTATTCTCGACGATGCGGTTGGCGATAAAATTGTGGTCGAAGTTGAGCGTGGTGGGCGCAGCATCAGCGAGGAGATTCCGGTGACTGATCTGCACGAAATTTCCCCGGATGAGTTTCTTGAATTTGGCGATTCGATCGTCAACGATTTGTCTTATCAGCAGGCGCGCCACTACAACCGTGCGGTGAGCGGTGTCTATGTCGCGAATCCAGGTTACATGCTGGGACGATCGGCGATTCCACGTGGCGCGGTCATCTCTGAAGTCGGTGGCGAGCCAGTAGAGAATATTGCCGATCTTGATGTTCAGCTGGCAAAACTGGCCGATGGTGACCGAACGACTTTCCGCTACAACACGATTGAGGATCCACGTAACAGCATTATCCGCTCGGTTGAGATGGATCGAACCTGGTTCCCTGCACGTCATTGCCGGCGTGATGATGAGGCGGGTATCTGGCCCTGCCGGGACCTTGATGCCGGGCCGGAGCCCTCAGCGCCGGAGTCAGGAAGCACACGCTTTAGAAAGAACGGTGATCCGCGAGTAAACAAGATTGCACCATCACTGGTCATGGTGACTTTTGATCTGCCATACACCGTGTCAGGTGTCTCAGAGCGCAATTATTACGGCACCGGGCTCATTGTCGATACGGATCTTGGCCTGATTGTGGTGGATCGTAATACGGTGCCCGTCGCCATGGGGGACGTCAGCATAACTTTTGCGGGGTCGTTGCAAATTAACGGTCGCGTCGCCTACGTTCACCCATTACACAACCTCGCAGTGATCGCCTACGATCCGGCACTGATAGGTGACACGCCCGTCAAAGCGGCGACGTTCTCAGATGACGAACTTGAGCCAGGCGACGACGTCTGGGTTATTGGGCTGAAAGGCGATCACCAGCTCGTCCACCAGGAAAGTACTGTTGCATCAGTAGACCCGATGACGTTGCCACTCTCACGAACGTTGCGTTTTCGCGATACGAACCTGGAAGCAGTCTCGCTGGTTAATGCACCCGGCGACATAGACGGCGTCATCGTGAACAAACGCGGTGAGGTGATGGCCAAGTGGGCCAGCTTCGCGTTTCAGACCGGCGGCGAATCCGGGCAATTCAATCGCGGCTTGTCCAGCGAGCTGGTCAGTGAGTTCGTAGACATCGTGCGTTCGGGTGACTCAATTTACTCGCTGGAAGCGGAGATGGGTTATACGCCGTTATTTGCCGCGCGCAAGCTCGGTCTGGATGAAGACTGGTTGAAGCGTCTGGAAATGCACAACCCGGCGGGCCGTCGGGCACTGAGCGTGTCGCGGCTTGTGGCAGGCACACCGGCAGCTGAATTGCTAAAAAACGGTGACATGATCCTCGCCGTTGATGGACAGATAGTGACAACGTTTCGCGAATTGGAACGGTCTGTGCAAAAGCCGTTGGTCGAATTGACTGTTTGGCGGGATGGTGCTGAATTGAATCTGGAAACTGGCACCGTTGCACTGGACGGTGAGGGTATTACACGGGCAATATCATGGGCAGGCGCGCTGCTACAGGACCCACATCGTGCAATGGCAGCGCAACGAGGCATTGAGCGTACCGGCGTGTACGTCGCTTTCTTCAGTTACGGATCGCCGGCAACGCGTTACGGACTGTGGGCAGGGAGGCGTATTGTTGCAGTTGACGATACGGCGACGCCGGATTTGCAATCGTTCGTAGATGCCGTTCGTGGCAAGGAGGATCAGACATCGGTTCGCCTCAAGACAGTTACGTGGAATGGTGCGGTGCAAGTGATTACATTGAAACTGGACAATCAGTATTGGCCAGCTTATGAAATCCGCCGCACAAAAGAAGGTTGGCAGCGAACCTCGATCGGTTAGCCGGGTTTTGGCGGCTGATTCGGCTGCGTTTGGTAGCAGAAGATTTGTCAGCACGATAATACTTCTGCTATTTACTGGCATAGCGCTGTCGCAGACGCTGTACAAATACCAGGACACCGATGGCACCTGGATATACACCGACCGCAAGCCGCCGACTGAGCGGCAGGCCGAAACACGCGACTTACCCAGCGGCACGAAAGCTCCGTCCGTATCAGTAACAACCAGCCTGGTTGGGCGAGAGGTCCGCTTTACGGGGTACAACGGATTTGCTGCTCCGGTGGAAATTGTTGTCGAACTCGAAAATCTGCACAACGTTGAGTTGCCGATGCCGGACCAGACCCTGCACTGGGTGTTGGCGCCACGTAGTCGCCTGATTCTGCTCGAGCTGTCAGCGCTCGAGGACAATATCGCTCCGCAGGTTGATTACCGGTTTATCTGGCTGCACGGTGATCCGGCCAGCGAACACAATCCGACACAGCTCTACCGGGCGCCTTTTGCTATCGCCAATGAGTATCCGATTACGCAGGCATTTCCAGTTAACACTACACACGACACTGTGGACAGCCGCTATGCAATAGACATTGCGATGCCCATCGGTACCGATATTCATGCGGCTCGAGCAGGTATTGTGTTCGAAGTGGCAAGTTCAAACTTCCGCGGCGGTGCCGACGCCGAACGTTACGCCGAGTCAGCAAACATAATTCGCATCTTGCATGATGACGGTACGCACGCACTCTATGCGCACCTCAACCGGAATGGAATTCGGGTACGGCCCGGTGACCGGGTCGAACGGGGCGATTACATTGCGGAATCGGGCAACACAGGCTTTTCCAGTGGTCCTCACCTGCATTTTGCAGTCATGCAAAATTTTGGACAACGGATTGAATCAATTCCAATTGTTTTTGAAGGGCCGAGCGGAACCGCAGTCACACCAACCGTCGGTGACGCACTGTCTGCCTACTGATCCTTTCAACTGACCATGTGACAGCCTGAAAGTTCACGCCGCATATTCAAAGCGGTAGCGGTGTAGAAAAATTCGAGTTTGTTCCCGGATATAGCAAAAAAATAGTTGCATCAAGCAACAATTTTTTCGCTATGACGAGCATCTCTATGACGAGTTGTTTGTAATTTTTCTGTTTCCCGCGGGTCAATTCAAACATGCAGCAAAAAGTTTGCAACGATTTCGTGAACAGCTGCATCGAATTACTAAACGGAAAGGAACTTTTTTGAATACAAACAGGTCACTTCCATATGAGAGGTTGGCATCTCGTAAAAGTAAATCGTGAAACCAATTGTCTTAACTAATGAGGAAGGGAACAATGAAAGAGTCAAAAATTGTAAAAGGTTTTGTAACTGTCGTTGCAATTTTCGCAATCAGCGCACCTGCCATCGCATCTACCGGCACGGACAGCGGTCTGAAAGGTCAGTCAGTTAAAGTATCCTTTGCTGACCTGAATCTGCAAAAGGAAGCCGGCGTAAAAGTTTTATATCGGCGCCTGCAGCAGGCATCAAAGAAGGCCTGCGGTGTGGAGTCGTTCAGGAATGCTGGTTCTCTCAGCGAGGCCGCAGAAATGCAACGTTGCTACGACAGGTCGCTTACGTCATCGGTTGCCAAGGTTGACAGCGCTCTGCTCACAAAAATTCACGAAAGTTAATTGATACTTCCGGGCATCGTAAGGCGGGTGTCGGCGGGCTGTAAATATCAGCCCGTTGGCACTCGCCGTTTTTTTTACAACTTATCAGCGCTTAGCCAAACAGCTTTTTGTAGACCTGTACGAAATATCGCATGTCCTCTGGTTTTGCCATACTGATCCGTGCCCATCGTGTAAATGGCGGAAATGCGCGACCAGTCAGAATGCCATGCTCCTCCATCCGTGCCTGGAAGATATCGTTTTCGATGCCGGTTTCGATGAATGAGAAATTACCTTTGGACTTGATGTAACGGATACCGAGTTCTTCGCACATACCCTCAACTACCGCCAGTGATTCCCTGGTTTTTCGAATCGTGAAATCCTGAAAATCCTGATCCTGGTAGCTGGCGTGAGCGGCTTTCAGTCCAATGATATTCAGGCGTCCCGTTCTTCGTTGGGTCATCTGGCTGGCAAGGCCCGGATGTGCAAATCCGAAGCCGATCCGCAATCCGGCCAGACCGTGAATTTTCGACGAGGTTCGCGAAACAATCAGGTTCTTTTGTCCCTGAGCGATCAAGTCCATCATCGTGGCGTAGTCCGGATCGTCGACGAACTCGTGATAGGCCTCATCGACATAGACGATACGTTTCTCCGAAACTTCCAGAACAAATTCGCGCAGGGCGTTTTTTTCGATAATTGATGGTATGGGATTATTCGGGTTTACAAGGTAAACGAGTTTTGTGTCCCTTCTGATTGCGCGTTTCATTGCATCAAGATCTGTCCCAAGATCTTCATTTACCGGCACCCTGATGATTTTCGCGCCAGCGTTCTCCGCATAACGCACCAGCGCCTGGTATGTCGGATCTGCACATACGACGGACCCCCGTGCCATTCCGGCGAGCAATCCGGCTACATTCAGGACCTCACTGGATCCGGAACCAACCATTATATTTTCGGGAGCCACGTTATTTAGTTCAGACAACAAATTCACAATATCGGTCGGATCGTCGGCATACAGGTTTGCCAGATCAATCGACTCGACAATTGACTGAATAGCGACGCGGGATGGTCCGTACGGGTTTTCGTTGTAATGTGCACGAATTACGTAGTCCGGTGCCTCGATATCGGCACCAAGGGCACTACGCATCAGCCTCATTGACGGAGTGAATGGAGTTGAAGGAATTGAGGAAATCAATCCGGCCCCGGCCAGGGCGGTACCGCCCAGCAATACCTGTCGTCTCGTCACGTTGCTCATGTGGGTCTCCTGTTTACTGGTCGGGTGTTGGCGGTAAAGTGTCGCTTCCTTCGATTGGGATCGGAGCGCAAACGCATTTTGGTCGCTTGACTCGCGCGTTAATCAGATCGACGTTTTCACCCATGTAATATTCTTGTCGGCTCTGCAGCGACTGATCATCTTCGCGCTGCCATGTTTCTTCGTATTCGACAGTCTGCAATTCGCCGTTTCCATCTCTGAATCTGACCGCCACTGTATAGCTGCCGCCTGATGCAGCACAATCCGGATTCTCGAGAGTCGTGTCGACGATGACATTGGTGCTTTTTTGCAGGTAGCTGATATCGACAGATACATGGCAATATTCTTTCGTTGCCTGAGTGGTCTCAAGTTTAATGACGTATTTCTTCTCTGCGTGACCCTCGTTTTTCATGACTTGCTGTTGCCCGGAGCTATTGATGAAATCGCCTTGAGCAAAAGCATTCGAGCACAGGCATAGCAGAAAAACGCCTGAGCAAAAAAATCGTCGGTGTGAGAATTTCATACTGTTCATATTCAACATGCCGTTAGTCCAATTCAACACCTTCAAACATAAGCAAATCGTCGCTTGAATCCTCAAATCGTGTAAACAAAACAGTTCCCGTTTGCGCGCCGATGCTGATGTTGCTGTCGGCCAGTGGCATTGGTCCGGAGTGCAGCACTTCAGTCTCGCCGGATTCGAGGTCGCGTCGGTGCAGTCGCCCCGTGTTGCCGGTTTCACCGCCAGCGAGAAAGAAGAGTTGATTTTCGTCTACTACCCAGCCATACCGGCCATTGCCGGGCAGGCCATCCCATAACTCATCGACAGATCCGTCACTCAATGACAACGAAAACAAGGTGCCATCGCTATCCACAACCGTGACACTGCCATCGATGTAGGGCCGCGGGCGATAATAGCCTTCCGCGATACGCGTGACGTCTTCTGCATTGCCAAGGCAAATACCCCAGCCATCGGCATTTCGACAACCGGTGATCCAACTATCGCCATCTGGCAGCCAGCGCGGTGTGGTCAGGTCTGCAAAAGTTGTTGGCACCAGGGCCGCCGCGCCGCTGACGATATCAACTGTATATAATTTTTCACCGGCGCCGGTTTGCACTGTTACCAGGATTCGTTGCCCATCCGGATGCCAGTCCGGATAACGTACGGTGGCGCCGTCAAAGCGGGTTAGCCTGCGTGCAGTGTCGTCACCGGTGGCCGCTATCCAGAGCTCGTCAGAACCGCTGCGCTGCGAGATGAATGCGAGCCACGCTTCGTCTGGAGATAGTGTGCCGTGATGATCATCACTGGTTGATTGTGCAACGGTGCCTAATTCTCCGTCTGCTGACAAGAGCACGAGATCTCTGTCGCTGCGGAGCGCCGTAGCAACCAGAAGTTTTTCATCTCGCGAGTATTCCGGGTGTACCAATTCAACAGATTCAATCGGACGAGATTCGCCGCTATTCACATCCAGCCAACGAGTGCGCATGTGTCCGGCATCGGAAAAGCTGTACAGCAAGCGAGCTTCGTCGGTCCAGGTCATGCCACCAAGCTGGGCCGGAAGATCGGTCAGTTGTTTTTCCTCACCGTTGTCCACATTGACAATCCACAGAGTCGTGCGGTGATCCGGCTGCGGTTCACCACGGAGAAATGCGACTTGTCGTCCCGAAGGTGAAAATCGTGGGTAGAAGTCAGTCCCGGTTGGTGACACGTTGTTAGTGAGTCGCTGCATCTTTCCACTGAAACGGTCCACCAGGTACAGTCGGCGTAACTTGTCGACTTCTGTCTGCTGCGCAATCGTATAAGCAATCCAGTTTTCCGTCGGCGACCAGTCGACCAGGGTCGCAAATTTCTGTGTGCATTGCGCCAGGGGTTCCGGCACGCCCAGTGCAATGGATTGAGTCACTACCTCACAACCACTGTCAGACAGGCGCACATAGGCCAGCTCATCTCCGTACGGCGAAATAGCGGGCCCGTGTTCGTGTACATCGGGTGTCACTGCAACCGGTTGCGACAAACCATCTGCAAGTGACACGCGGAACAGGTCCCAGTCGGAGCGATCTCTGCGCATTACCGCATAAACGACCCACTCGCTGCCGGGAACTATGCGCGGCTGGTGTTCAAGGCCAGGTGCAGAGGTCAACGGCCTTTGCCCGGTCAGTACGATCAATGAAGTTTCCGCGGGTGGCGGGTTCTTCACAATCTGCGGCAACAGCACGATTGCGGCCAGCACAACCGCACCGAGCAGGTAATGGTGCCGGTATCTGCGTGCATGCGAGGGCGCCGCCATTGTGACGGGTTGCGATTCTTCGGCATCGAAGTCGCGGTGCTCGGCAACAAACTGGTAACCGTACTTGGGCAAGGTGCGAATATACTTTTGCTCACCGGCTTTTTCACCGAACGCTGCTCGCAGATCAGCCATGGCACGGGAAATCACCGAGTCGGTGGGGTAGCTCTCGCCCCAGACCTGGTCCAGGAGAGAGTCACGCGAGACGCCCTTATCGCCGGCATCCAGCAGCACCAGCAATACGTGGAGGCTCTTCGCATTCAGGCGGACCTCGCCTGATTCATTGCGCAGCACACCCAGGTCAGGGTGCAAAACCCAGTCGCCGATCTTAGTCGCAGCGCGACGAGCCCGTGCCGCCTTCAAGTCCGGTCTTTTTGCAGGCTGGATCATAAATGGAAGGTTTTTCGCAGCTTTTTCTCAGGACTCCGCGGCCTGAACAGGTCAATTTGATGCTCACAACAGGGATTCGACGAGGAGCTACACATGTTGCGACTATTACTGATATTGACGCTGATTGCATCTGCTTCAGCCCAGGCGACCCCGTGGTTCGACGGGACACCTGACTTCACCGATGCGGAGAGCCGCTCGCTGGCCGAAAAAGTATTGCAGGCCCATGGTGGCATGCAGCCCATGAATGAGGCGAAAAGCCTGCAATTCAGCTTCTTCACCAAAATGATCGGCGGGCCGATGCCGTTTTACTCATTTGAGGCTGTCGATCTTGCGACAGGAGACGCCTATATCGACTGGCCTTTTTGGGATGCCACCATAGCCTGGAAAGACGGCGAACTGTGGTCGCAGCAGTGGCCGATGCCAATGCCAGCCGGGTTTTTCATTCGGCTGACCACCAGCTTCATTACCCTGCCGTGGCAAATCAATGCGGACGGCACCAACATCGGCCCGGTAAGCCAGGCGACACTACCCGAAGATGACGAAATTTATGACGTGTTGCGGATTACCTTTGACCAGCGCAGCCCGAGCATGCCCGGTACTTTTTATGACATGTTCATCGATCCGAAATCTGGTTTCATGAAGGCAATTCGTTTCGATATCAATCACCCGGGAATGGTCGCGAACCCTTCTCAGCCACTGGGTCCCAACGTCCACGTATTCGGCGAGTACAAAAAGTATGGTGGCTTGGTTATACCGACTTTTTACAAAACGTACGGCGCCGGTAGCACTAATGGCGGTGGCAGCAACGCTTATCACTTCGCCTGGGATGTGCGCCTTGACAGGCCATTCGACTCAAGTCGGCTGGTGGCACCGGAGGATGCTGTCCGGGACGTTGTGTCCATGAAATGGTGGCAGGCAAACAAACAGCAGTCACAAATTCGAAATCGATCCTCTGCAATTGCAATTGATCCAATCTCAACAGGTACCCTTGGAGGTGCAAGATGAAATCATCCAAATATTTTCAGATAGCGATAGCGCTGGTCTTTTTTATCCACACGTCCGTATGCACGGCTTACCCTAATTACGCGAGCGACGAATCAAAACGCGTGGTCGAGGCGATGGTCGAAGCACACGGTGGCCTGGAGAAGTGGCGGGATGCGCCGTCAATTCGTTATGACGACATTATGCACAATCCTTACGCGGGAAAAGGCGAGTTCGCGTGGTGGGTTGCTCACGAGGTTATCGACCAGAAAACGCGCAAGGTCTGGCAAAACTGGCCGATGGATGACGCACGGATCGGCTTCGACGGCAAAGAGGTCTGGTCGCAAAACTGGCACAAGGGAAATCCCAGTGCGTCCATGGTGCATTTCTTTTATTACTTCGTGAACCTGCCCTGGTTAACGCAGGACGATGGCGTAATCCTTGCGGAACCAGCGCGCTTTGTGTGGCCTGAAACCGATGTTGAGTTGTACGAGGTGCGTATGACATTCGACGAAGCGCCTGACGTGGGCAAGTCTGGCAAGGATTTCTTTGTCCTCTATATTCATCCGGAGACGTATCGCCTGGTTGGTTACCAGTACGGCAACGGTTACAAACCACTGGTTGACCTGATGAATATGCCGGAAGGCCAGGAAGTATTTGGTCCGTTATGGCGGCAGATTACTCGCTACGAAGAGGTCGGTGGTCTTCTGTTTCCCACTGCCTTTCACACCATGCCTGAAGCTGGTGCGCGCATCGTCGGTGATCACGTGATTCTCAATATTGATGTTTCGACACCGTTTGAAGATGACTATGCAGCGCAACCGAAAGAAGCAGTCGTGTTTACCGGGCCGCTAAGAACTGATTGAGCCGGATGTGTCGATGACGGTCGCAAAGTAAAGGCCGTCATCGACCTGGAATCAGATCCAGCGCCGTACTTTCTGTTTATATGCCCGGTAGGAGTCACCGAACTTGCCCTCGAGATAGGCTTCTTCGGGCCGGATCGCGATAAAGTAGAGCAGCAATGCACATACCGGCGTCAGAACTGCCGTCCAGGCGTCAGACAACAGGATCGCGAAGCCGATGCACAACAAAACCATCATCAGGTACATCGGATTGCGTGTGAAATGGTAGGGGCCCTGGATAATAATTTCCGTTGTGGGTGTCCACGGCAGTTCGCTTTGCCCGGCTTTGTGAAACAGGACAACGGGCCATAAGCCCAGGATGAGCAGGGCGCCTGCAGCAATGAGCCCGCCGATCCAGTAGCGCGCCGGTGTGGGCAGGTCATAACCGGATACCAGTGGTACGAAAACGCTGAGGTAGTGGCCGCCGACGATCGTTATGATCGGCAATATCGGTGGCGGTAATCTGACTTTCGCTCCGTCTTTTTTATTGCTGGTCTCCATTTTCTCAGTGGTTCCCGGCTTCAGCAGAGGCAAAAAATTCTCTCAGGATCTGGCGGTACTGATTCGGTTTCTTGCTGAGTGACGCGTGTGCAGCATCCTCGATGATTTCGAGTCGCGAGCCGGGAATCAGATTCTGGAACTCAGCAACTCTCTCCGGCCGTGCTTCATCAAACTCACCCGCCATGAACAAGACCGGTACGTCGATTTCGTGCAAACGATCGGTGACGTCGAAGTTCACCAGGTTGCCGGTTGCGTAGAACTCTGTTGGGCCCCACATGTATTCGTAAATTACCTGGCTCCAGGGTGCGCCGGCACAGTTCGCTGCACGTTTTGGTCGCTCGCCGGCATAAACATGGCGTTTGTAAAAAACCGCGGATGCTTCCTGATATTCCTTCGAATCGGTGGTGCCGGCCCGCTCGTGTTCAGCGAGTGTCTGCTGAACTTCCTCAGGTAATTGCTGGCGCAGCGTGTTGGCATCTTCAATCCACAAGGGCGTGCTGAGAAGCGGTGAGGAGAGAGTCAAAGAGACGATCCCTTGTGTGCCTTTTTCAAGCACGTAAGCGGCAGCCAACGTGGCGCCCCAGGAATGACCCAACAAGTGCATTTGCTCAAGTCCTAATGAATGCCGAAGAACGTCCAGCTCTTCAACAAATCGTTCGACCTCCCACAAAGACAGGTCTTCGGGTCGTCCGGAGCGGCCGGTGCCGAGTTGGTCGTAGCGCACTACTGGTCGCGTCTCTCCCAGTGGCTCGAGCAATGAATATCCGCAGGATGTGCCACCGGGACCGCCATGCAGGACCAGCAGCGGGATACCAGGCCCGTCTCCCGCAACCCGATACCAGACCGGGCCGCCGGGAACATCGATAAAGCCCTGCCCAGGCTGCGGATTTTCCCTGCTTAGACCGAAAGAGCATAAAGACAGGAGCAGGGTAGCCAGTAATACCTTCTTCATTTGCAGCACCTTGTGAGAGTCGCGACCGGAATTCTAACAGCACGCTGTGCCTGACAGCTGACTTTGTCCGCAATCGAAATACAAATCACATTACAACCAAACGTTCTGAACTCGTGCTGCATCTAAGGGTCATTGAATCAATGAACTGAAAGAGTCTCCGTTATGGCATTGCGCCGCTTCGTCGTATTCACATTAATGATTCTGCTGATCGCAGCTGCCCCGGTGTGGGCAGTTACGAACGAGATTCCCGATTTACCGCGAATTTCCGGCGCGGTGAAAATTGACGGCAGCCTGGACGACCTGGCATGGCGCAAGGCGTTGAAAATCGACGTCAACATCGAGACCAACCCGGGCGAAAACGTGCCTGCCAAGGTCAAGACTGTCGCCTACCTGATGGAAGATGGCGTCAATCTGTACATTGCGTTTGATGCACGCGACCCGAACCCGAAAGCGATCAGAGCATTTCTGCGTGACCGAGATTCTGCCTACAACGATGACTTTGTTGGTGTCGTCATCGACTCGTACAATGACGAACGCCGCGCATTCGAATTCTTTTCCAATCCCCTTGGCGCGCAGATGGACCTGACGAACGATGACGTCAATCATCGCGAAGATGATTCCTGGAACGCGATCTGGGATTCAGCCGGCAAGATCACGGAGTCGGGCTACATCGTAGAAATGGAAATCCCGCTAAATCAGCTGCGTTTTCCTGCAGCGGATGGCAAACAGACCTGGGGCATCGACGTTTTGCGTATGTATCCCCGTGACAGTCGCACCCGGATCGGTGCCACGCCGCTTGATCGCGAAGTGAATTGCTACTTGTGCCAGGTCGGCAAGATCCGGGGGTTCGAGAATGTAGAACCTGGGCGGGACCTGGAAATCGTGCCGACAGTTACAGCATCGAAAAACGATACCCTGGACGATCCACTGGTAGATTCGTTGCAAAGTGGTGATATGGAAGCCGAAGCGGGCCTCAGCATTCGTTGGGGCATCACGCCGGACATGACTGCCAACCTTGCCATCAACCCGGATTTTTCTCAGATCGAAGCCGACGTCGCACAGCTTGACGTCAACAATCAATTTGCATTGTTCTTTCCTGAAACGCGGCCGTTCTTTCTCGAAGGCAGTGATTATTTCAGCACACCGATTCAGGCAGTCTTTACACGAACAGTTGCCGATCCGGCCCTTGGCGCCAAGTTAACCGGTAAGCGCGGCAAAAATACGTACGGCGCATTTGCGACCGAAGATGAAATTACCAACCTGATTTTCCCTGGTGCGTTCGGCTCAGACAGTGAGTCGCTCGATATATCCAATACCGCCTTCGTAGGTCGCTACAGCAGGAGTTTCGGCGAAGCATCCTCTATTGGCGCGCTCATGACTGCACGCAGCGGTGATAGCTACCACAATTACGTCGGTGGTCTGGACGCCCGCTGGAAAATCGACGATCACCATGAATTGAAAGCGCAGGTCCTGAAGTCGGACACAGAGTATCCGGACCAGGTTGCGGACGACTTCGATCAGCCGACGGATGCGTTTACCGGCAACGCCGCACAGGCAGAGTACAACTACAACTCACGCAACTGGTTTGCCTATGCAAGGCACGAGATGAGAGATAAAGGATTTCGCGCCGATTCAGGATTCGTAACGCGCGTCGATTACGATCAGCAGACACTCGGCCTGGGTCACATCTGGCATGGCGAGGAAGACGACTGGTGGACCCGCATGCGCCTTAACGGCGACTACGATATTGCGCATGACGATCAGGGCCGTCTGCTGGAAAAGGAAATCGAAGGATATTTTGGTATCAACGGACCGCTGCAGTCGTACCTGGAATTCGGTGGCCTGTCACGGGACGTGCTTTTCAATGATGTGCTTTTTCATGAAAACAAGATCAGCCTGTATACAGAGATGAAGCCCAGGGGGGGTCTGTATTTTGGCATCTGGGCCCGGGTCGGGGACCAGATTGATTTTGACAACACGGTTCTCGGTGACGAGATCAGGTTGCAACCTCGCGTTGAGTGGAACGCTAACCAGAACCTGTTGCTGCGTTTGCAAAGTTCGCTGGTAAGACTGGATAGCAAGGAAGGCCCAAATATTTTCGATGCCCAGGTACATGATTTACGCGCAACCTGGCAATTTAGTGTTCGCAGTTTTATTCGCTTGAGTGTCCAATATCAGGACGTAGAACGAAATCAGGATATGTATATAGATCAGGTGGATGCGCATACGAGGGATGTCGGCAGGCAGCTGCTGTATTCTTACAAGCTGAATCCGCAGACAGTTTTCTTTCTCGGTTATTCAGATGGTCACGTCGATGAAGATGACCTTGAGTCACTGACAATTACCGATCGAACACTGTTTATGAAAATCGGCTACGCCTGGATGCCATAGCGCAACTCAGAGATACGCCATCGCCAGTATCGGCATTTACAAACCGGACTTTTTATTCTTCGTGCTTCTTGTCTGACTTGATGATGCAGTGCTGACCGGTACAGTTGTACGGATCGCCGCCATTATCAAGGTCATCGGCAATCGCCAGACTCTCAACATCTTTGATCGATGAACGCAGGACCTGTACGTCATGCAGGTCTGTGTCTACTTTGATCGGCGCCTCGCGAACTGCCGTCGCTAATTTTGCATTATGTGAATTCATATCCGTTACTCAGTACAAATGCTTGTGTGTACTTATTTTGACGCAACGGGGCGAAATGCGTTCTGTTTTTCGTCGGTTTTTTACTACCGTTCGTCGGATTGTTGCCTCAGGTCGGTCGGGAATGACCGTTGGTCGGGCCGGGGCGTTTTGCAGTCAGGCAAGTGCGAAGTCCAGTGCGGCAATCGCATGTAATTCCGTCGTATCAAAGGCCGGCAAATCCAGGTCTGCTGCGGTGATCAGCAGGCCGACCTCTGTACAGCCGAAAATTACGCCGTCAGCACCGGCATCAGCAGCATTGCTGACGATATCCAGATAACGTTGCTTCGATGCTGGTTTGATCTCACCCTGGCACAGCTCCTGGTAGATTATGTCGTGTACTGAGGTACGTTCTGCATCATCCGGAATAAGAACACTGATGCCGTGCTGGTTCTTAAGGTGCCCCTTGTAGAAATCCTGTTCCATCGTGAAGCGTGTTCCCAACAATAACGGGCGTTGCACACCGGCCGCTTTTATCGCTGTAGCGGTTGCATCGGCAATGTGAATGAGCGGAATATTCACCGCACCCTGAACTTCACCCGCCATTTTGTGCATGGTGTTCGTGCAAATGACGATGCATTCGGCGCCACCGTTTTCGAGGCTGCGGGCAGCATCGAGCATGCAGTTGGTAGCCGCGTCCCAGTCGCCCGCCGCCTGGTGCGCCTCTATCTCGGCAAAGTCGAATGACCACAACAATAGCCTGGCCGAGTGCAGCCCGCCGAGACGTTGTCGGGCCAGTCTGTTCAGGAGCTGGTAATAGACGACAGTGCTTTCCCAGCTCATGCCGCCAATCAGGCCGATCATTTTCATAAGTTTCTCCTCGCGGAAATCAGCAGCAGACTGCGACGATTAAACATTGGGTGGCGGCAGATGGCCAAGAACCTTCTCGATTGCCAGGCCGATGCCGAGCAAGTTGCGGTCCGATCCTTCCGGTCCATCGATTTCAAGTGTGACCGGAAGTCCGTCAGCGTTCAGGTCGGCGGGAATGACCAAACCGGGGAGGCCGGCTGTGCTGCCCGGGGAGATGTTCCTGCTTATTACACCTTCGAACGGTACGGTTTTGCCGTTCAGCAGGACTTCGCTGTCCTGGCCGATCGGCGGTGCGGCAATTTGTGCCGTGGGGAAAATCATTGCGGCGAGGTTGTTCGTGGCAAAATAATTCTTGAGCGTTTCCCGGAGTGCTGGTAAATGCTGGTCACGCGCGGCTACAAATTCTGCTTCAGGAATTACCAGCTCACCGCCAGGTAAAACATAGCGCGCAAAAGTAGCCTGAATATCCGGACTTGCTTGTTGCATCAGTTCATCAAACGAAACGCCGGTGTTGAATTCCTGCAGGTATCGCTTAAGCATCGGCATAACGTGGTAAAGCTGTACTTGCGCCGTGGTTAGCGCGACCAATTCGCCGAGTCGCGGAACGTCCGCTTCGACCAATACGGCGCCGGCCGCCGCCAGTTTCTCCAGTGACTCGTTGCTTATGCGTTCGACTTCAGCATCGAGGGAATCGAAGAAGAACTGTCGTGGAATGCCCAGCCGTACACCCTGCAAGGATGAGGGTTCGTTGACCAGCGCTTCTCCACTAATGACATTATCGAAAAGTGCAATATCTGCCACCGAGCGCGCGTGCGGCCCGACCTGGTCGAACAGCGGTGTAATCGGAATAACGCCGGTATTTGGATAACGGTTGGTGGTTGGTCGAAAACCATAAATACCGCACATAGCTGCCGGCACACGAATGGAACCCTGGGTATCTTCAGCAATGCCGAGCGGCGCCATGCCATAAGCAATCGCTGCAGCTGTGCCGCCACTGCTGCCACCAGGAATACGACTCGTGTCATAGGGGTTATGCACTGCGCCAAACGCCTGGTTGTTGCTGGTCCAGCCAAACGAAAGCTCATGAACGGTGGTCTTGCCCATCACGATGGCGCCGGCAGCTATTAACTGGTCCACCAGCACTGCGTTTTTTTCCGGGTAGAAGTTGCTTAGCGCGCGTGTCCCGCCTGTCGTTCTGTATTCCTTTGTATTGACGCTGTCTTTGACAGGAATTGGCAGGCCATGCAAGGGCCCCGGCTGTGCGCCCGTCGCACGCAGCTTGTCGGCCACGCTGGCTGCTTCGAGAACACGCTCTGGTTCCAGCGTAATGAAAGCATTCAGGTGTTTGCCCGCCTCACAGCGTTGCAGGAGGGCCGTTGCGTAGTCAACTGCGGAAATATCTCCCTGTCGCATCGCGGCGATCGCTTCGGTGGCGCTTAGATCTGTTAGTGGTTTCGTCATGATCATGCTCGTATTGTTATCTGCTTTACTGCAGGCAGTAACTCCTGAGGCCAGCGCGACACCCCAGGCAAGGAATTCACGTCGCGATGTTCCGCTACAGTCATGCACGAGAATCCCCCGGACCCGACTCACTCAATTCTATCGCGAGTGCTTCCCAGCTGTTTATCGGCAATGAACACTGGCTGCCGATGCAGCGATAAGCAATGGTCTCGCCATCTTTCGCTTTGCGTTCACTGAGGGCGCCGGGCAGGTTGTCGGCACTCGCCGGGATCGCGAATATCAGGCGCCGTGGGGCGTAGAGTTTCGCAGCGCTGTTCAGCCAGCGGCTGATTTCATCATCTTCTCCCCGCATGATGATCGTCTCCGGATGCTGCAGGTACTCTTCCAGTGCTGTTATCAAACTCACGTGCCCATGGGGGTACTCGTCCATTGCCCGCCATGCGAAGCGCAGCGTATTTTCCGCCGCGTCGAGGTAGCGCGTTTCGCCAAGAATAAAGCCGAGCCTTTGCAACGCGAATGTCGCGATTCCGTTGCCGGAAGGCATGGCTTCATCTGCAAGCGGTTTCAGGCGGTGCATGAGTGTTTCGTGATCATCTGCCGTGAAATAAAATCCACCGGCCTCGCTGTCGTAGAAGTGTTCGAGTAACAAGTCAGCCAGCGTGATCGCAACCTCCATGTAGCGACTGTTCCACTCTGCCTGCAGGAGTTCGAGCAGCGCGTCCAGCAAGAACGCATGGTCATCGAGGTAAGCCGCAAACTTCGACTGTCCGTCCTTGTGACTTGCGAGAAGTCGGCCATCGTGCAGCAGGTTCTCGATAATAAAATCAGCAGCTTTCTGCGCGGCTTTAATCAGGTCAGGCCGGTCCAGTGCTTTTCCGGAAATGGCAAGGCCACGTATTGCCAGCGCATTCCAGGAGGTGAGCTGCTTGTCGTCCCTGTCGGGCGCGATACGACGCGCTCGCGCATCGAGTAAGGTTGCACGCGCGGCGTTGATGGTGTCAGTCAGTTCAGTCTCTGATTTACCGGTCTCATCCGCGAGTGTTTTGACAGAATCGTGAATGGTCAGATGCCATTTACCCTCAAAGTTGGCTTTGGCGTTCAGGCCGAAGTGCGGTGCGAATACTTCATACTGTTCTTTGGTCAGGAGTTTCTGCACTTCGTCAGGCGTCCATACATAGAACAGGCCCTCGTGTCCTTCCGAATCGGCGTCGCGACTGGAGTAAAAACCACCGTCCGGTGATTGCATGTCGGCGATGATCCAGTCGGCAGTTTCGGCAGCAGTGCGCGCAAACAGTTCTTCACCCGTCGCAAGATATGTTTGCGCATACAGAGCGAGCAGGGGACCGTTGTCGTAGAGCATTTTTTCGAAATGTGGAATTTCCCAGAAACGATCGACCGAGTAACGGCAGAACCCGCCGCCCAGCTGGTCATAGATACCGCCCTCGGCCATGCGTGTAAGACTCAACGTAGCCATGAACAGCGCGTCAATATCAGGTTCATCGCTATGCGCGCTGTCGCGCCAGTGACGCAGGATTCGGTCAAGTGTGCTCGGGTGCGGAAATTTCGGCGAATCTCCGCTGCCACCGTATTCACGGTCGAAATCCCGGGCGATTGCCTGTTGTGCGGATTGTAGTGGTGCGTCGGTCAGTTGCAGCTTGCCTGATGGAGGATTTGGCTCGAGCCGGGCGAACACACCCACCAGTTGCTGCCCCTGGCCTCTGATTTCATCCCGTTCATCATTAAAGTAGGCGGCGACACGGGTTATCAGGTCCGTGAAAGCCGGCATGCCGTAGCGCGCCTCATTCGGGAAATAGGTGCCGCCGAAAAATGGTCGCTGTTCCTCGGGGTCGATGAACATGGTCAGTGGCCAGCCGCCCGGACGCTGGGTGAGCAGCTGGTGCGCTTTCTGGTAAATCATGTCGAGATCCGGGCGTTCTTCACGGTCGACTTTGATGTTGACGAAAAGCTTGTTCATCAGTGCCGCCGTGTCCTCGTCCTCGAAGGATTCGTGCGCCATGACATGGCACCAGTGGCAGGCGGAGTAGCCGACGGAAAGCAGAATGGGTTTGTTCGTGTCTTTCGCGAGCTGCAGTGCCTCCGGACCCCAGGGATACCAGTCAACCGGATTGTCCGCATGTTGCTGCAGGTACGGGCTCGATTCCGACAGAAGTCGATTGCTTGATTCAGCGCTCATAGACATACCGTTGCGGACAGAGGCAGCACTATAACCCATCGGCAAACGAACTCTCGCGGTAGGTACTGGCAATGATATAAACTGGCCCGAATAATTCACGAGTGCCGGCTCTTTTTGAAGGATATTGGTACATGAATATAGTAGTTCAGCATTTGTCGACCTATGCCGAAGAGTTACAGTTAACGCCTGCCGGGCTATCGCTTCCTGTGCCGGCACATCGCGCCCGATCCTGCTCGAGACGTAGTCCCTGCTACGTCGCTCCCACGATCGAACGCGATGCACTCGGCACAGAAACCGACAGTCCCGGCCACCCATGAAATATTCGGACTTGCCATGCTGACTTACCCCGAAATCGACCCGATCATTTTCGCGATCGGCCCGCTTGCTGTGCGCTGGTACGGGCTGATGTATGTCCTGGGTTTTGTTGGTGGCTGGATGCTCGCGCGTAATCGTGCGAAGCAGAGCTGGTCAGTCATCAAGCCCGAGCAGGTTGACGACCTGATCTTCTACTGCATGCTCGGCGTCATCATCGGCGGGCGTCTCGGCTACAGCCTGGTTTATGGCTGGGAGGAATGGCTCAAAGATCCGTTGTACCTGTTCAAGATTACCAAGGGTGGCATGTCATTCCACGGTGGCCTGGTCGGCGTCATGGTGGCGTTATGGTTGTACGGTCGCAATATTGGCAAGGGCCTGTGGGAAATTGGCGATTTCGTTGCGCCACTGGTGCCGATAGGCCTGGGAACCGGGCGTATCGGCAATTTCATCAACGGCGAGCTATGGGGCAAGCCTACCGACGTTGCGTGGAGCTTCAATATCAATGGTGTTGGTCTGCATCCATCGCAACTGTACGAAGCGTTGCTCGAAGGCCTCGTCCTGTTCATCATCCTGTTGGTATTTTCGGCAAAGCAGAGACCGCGTATGGCAGTCTCCGGCATGTTCCTCTTTTTCTATGGCCTGTTCCGCTTTTACGTTGAGTTTTATCGTGTGCCCGACGCCGACCTGGGATACCTGGCGCTCGGATGGGTTACGATGGGACAAATACTTTCCGCGCCGATGATTCTGCTTGGCGTTGCGTTACTGGTTATGGCTTACCGAAAAGATCGAATAGACGGAGTGACCACCTGACATGCAGCAGTACCTGTCAATGATGCGCCATGTACGTGAGCACGGCGCGCGTAAAGAGGATCGAACCGGGACGGGAACATTAAGTGTTTTCGGTTACCAGATGCGCTTCGACCTTAGCCAGGGGTTTCCGCTGATTACGACCAAGAAACTGCACATCAAGTCGATCGTGCATGAGCTCTTGTGGTTCCTGAGTGGTGACTCGAACATTCGTTATCTGAAAGAAAACGGCGTTTCGATCTGGAATGACTGGGCTGACGATGACGGTGAGCTTGGGCCTGTTTATGGTGTGCAGTGGCGTAACTGGCGTACGGAATCGGGTAAGACGGTAGATCAGATCAGCGATGTTGTAAAAAGACTTCGCGAGGATCCCGATTCCAGACGCAACCTGGTTTGTGCGTGGAATGTTGCAGATGTGCCCATCATGGCATTGCCGCCTTGCCACTGCCTGTTCCAGTTTTATGTTGCCGACGGCAAATTGTCGTGCCAGCTTTATCAGCGCAGCGCAGATATTTTTCTAGGTGTGCCCTTCAATGTCGCGTCCTATGCCTTGTTAACGCATATGCTCGCGCAGCAAGCGAATCTCAAGGTCGGCGACTTCGTCTGGACCGGTGGCGATTGTCATCTTTACCAGAATCACATGGAGCAGGCAGACAAACAATTGGCACGTGAACCCCTGAGCCTGCCACGCCTCGCGATCAAGCGTCGTCCTGACAGCATCTTCGATTACAAATTTGAGGATTTTGAGATTCTGAACTACGAATCACATTCACATATAAAAGCCGCTGTCGCGGTCTGATCCCAAAATGCGTGTCTCTGTCATTGTCGCTGCCTCGGCGAATAACGTTATTGGCGTTGCTGGCGGATTGCCATGGCGCCTGCCGGAGGATCTGAGGCGCTTTAAGGAATTAACGATGGGCAAGCCGATGCTCATGGGCAGGCTAACCTATGAATCAATTGGCAAAGCCTTGCCGGGGAGGCGCAGCATTATTCTCACCCGGCAAGTCGATTTCCAGGCTGCGGATTGCGAAGTTGTTGCAACTGCGGATGCAGCAATCGCCGCGGTAGGTGATGTCGAAGAGTTGATGATTATTGGTGGCGGCAATGTATATGAACAATTACTGCCAATGACCGAGCGCATTTACCTGACGCGCGTGCATACGCATATTGATGGTGATACGTATTTTCCTGAAATTGATCCGGCCGATTGGCGAACGATGAACGCGGAGCGCTTCCCGGAAACTGCGGATCGTGAATATGGTTTTACCTTTGAAACGCTGGAGCGGTTAACGACATAATCGTGGGAGCGGCATCTTGCCGCGATTTAATAAAATCGCGGCGGCGTCGCTCACGCACATCCCTGTGCTCCGCGACATAAGTACATCCATGTACACATGCCGCTCCCACGGTTTTGCTCAATGCAAAGGCGGCAATCGCTTCTCAACTTCAGCCGCAGCGCTATCCAGATCAATATGCTCAATCGTCTCCACACCATCTGTCAATTCTTCCAGCAACTTCTGTTGCACCGCGCCACGTTCCTGCGCAATAGCATAGGGAATTTCATCGTGGAACATGACCATTGAATAGCGCGGAATGAAACGATTCGGCAAGCGGCGCTCCAGTTCAAATGACAACTGCTTGCGCAACACGTGTTTGGGGTTCCTGACCGTGTCACGCATCTCGACGTAATTTTCCAAAGCCATGTCCGCGATCGCGTTGGCGTTGGCAAGCTGCTCTGCTTCATAGACTTCGAAAATCGTCTTCCAGTCTGCATCCGGGTTTTCGAGTACCTGGTCCAGCACAACGCAATCTTCAAATGCCAGGTTCATGCCCTGACCATGGAAAGGCACTACCGCATGCGCGGCGTCGCCGATCAGCAGCATTTTGTCGCCGTCGTGCCAGTGCTTGCATCGAACGGTACCGAGTATGCCGACAGGGTTCTGGCTGTAATTACCGATGAGGTCATCAATCAGCGGCACAACGTCAGCAAAGTTACGGTCAAAAAACTCCGCGACTTTATCGTCGCTATCGATCTCCGCAAAACTATTCTTGCCGCTGCTCGGCATGAACAGCGTCAGCGTGAAGTCGCCACCTGGATTCGGCAGTGCGATCAGCATAAACCCGCCTCTTGGCCAGATATGCAGGACATCCTGCTCGAGCTGGAAGCTGCCATCAGCGTTGCTGGGAATAGACAGCTCTTTATAACTGTGCTCGAGCAGCGTTTCGCCTGGCCCAATTTTTTCGGCGTCCGTGAATGCACGACGAATCACCGACCCGGCGCCGTCTGCGCCAATAATCGGACCTGCTTTGACGTCATAGTCTGCAGATTTTTCGTGGTCCCTGATACGCAGGACGGCCTCTTCCGGGTAATACGAGACTGCTTCCTGTTGAAAGCGAACACGAACGTTGTAGTCGTTCTCCGCCGTCTGGATGAGGATGCGATTCAGTTCGGCCCGTGATACAGAGTAAATCTGTTCACTTTCCCGCTGGCCATAAGACTGTAACTCGGTCGCCCCATCCTCGTGGTGAATGAGGCGAGCTTTCATTGGCACCAGTAATGGCTCGATGTGCTCGAAAATCCCCGCGTACTGCAACGCGCGGTTGCCGCGTGCGGATAGCACCAGGTTTATGGAGCGTCCGGCAGCGGCCTGCATCGTTCTCGGGTCTGCCTGGCGTTCCAGTACAGTGACCTTGATGCCGCGGCGGGCAAGAATAATCGATAACAGGCTGCCACACAGCCCGGCCCCGATGATGTTAACGCTACTTCTGCTCATTTCTTTCTATTGCCATTTCCAGTCGCTTCGAGAAATCGTATACGTCCTCAAAGCTGTTGTACAACGGCACCGGTGCTATGCGAATAACATTGGGTTCACGCCAGTCTGCGGTTACGTTCAGTTCCTCGAGAGACTCAAATATTGCTCTCGCGTTTAGCGTTTCGTCACGCACCACCAGCGACATCTGGCAGCCGCGCGCATCTGCGGGCGTCAAAGACCCGATGCGATCAGCAAATCTTTCTTGCAGCAGAAAATCGAGAAACCCGGTCAGCTGCAGCGACTTTTCTCTGAGATTGTCGATGCCGGCGGCCGCGAATATTTCCAGCGAAGCAATGACCGGCGCCAGCGATAGAATCGGTGGATTGCTCAGTTGCCACAGCTCGACACCTTTCGCCGGCGCGAAAGTCGGCGCCATTTTGAATCGCGTCGACTCTTCGTGGCCCCACCAGCCGAGTAACTGCCGGGTACCATCCGCATCCAGGTGTTTCGCATGGACGAAAGCGCCGCCAATGGCCCCCGGCCCGCTGTTCATGTACTTGTAGCTGCACCAGGCCGCAAAATCCGGTGCCCAGTCATGCAGCGCCAGGGGTACGTTGCCTATCGCATGCGCCAGGTCCAGTCCGATGGCGCAACCATTATCACTCGCCAGCTGGCAAAGTTGCGCCATGTCGAGCACCTGGCCGTTGTAATACTGCACGCCGGGCAACAGCAATAACGCAATCTCCCCGGCGTGATCGTCGAGTATCTGCGTGAGATCATCAATATACAGTTGCTCATCGTCACGCGGTTGCCACTCGATCAGTGCGTCATCGGGCTCAAAGCCATGCAGGCGAAGCTGGGACATGACAGCGAAACGGTCAGACGGGAATGCGGTTGACTCAATGACTATCTTGTTGCGTTTTGCATCAGGCCGATAAAATGTTGTCATCAGGACATGCAGATTGACCGTCAGCGTGTTCATCGCCAGAACTTCGTTTTCCTGCGCTCCGGCAAGGTAGGCAAGACCCTTGGTAGCTATACGGTGGTAGGGCATCCACGGCCGCCGTGCATTGAAATGACCTTCGACACCCAGGTTGCCCCAGTCATCGAGCTCTTCGTGAACGTATTGCACGGCAAGCTTCGGCTGCAGTCCCAGTGAATTTCCGCACAGGTAGATATTTTTGAGCCCGCCTTTTTCACCAGGCAGATTGAACTGTTCGCGAAAAGATCGCAGTTCATCAGCAGCGTCGAGCGATCTTGCGAATTCACGCGTTGCCTCGAATGACCTCACTCGAAATCCTTGCGCTGCAACGCCAGCCATTCGAGCGCTGAATCCGCGAGCAGATCAGAAGTCGTCTTCGTATCGAGCTTCATTTCTTCAATCATTTTTCCCGGATGATGCTCGCCAAGCGGGAATGGATAGTCGCTGCCGAGGGCAATTCTGTTTGAGCCGAACAAGCCCAGCATGTACTCAAGCATTGCCGGGTCATGCACCAGCGAGTCGACAAAAAACTTGCCAATGTACTCGCGGGGATTGCGCTCGTTCGCGGTTGCAACGATGTCGGGGCGTACATTGAAGCCGTGTTCCAGCCGACCGATGATGCCGGGAAAGGCACCGCCACCATGTGCAAACGCGACTCTGAGGTTTGGCAGTTTCTCGAAGACACCGCCGAATATCATTGAACAGACAGACAGCGCCGTTTCCGCCGGCATGCCGACCAGCCATGGCAGCCAGTAAAGGCCCATGCGTTCTTTACCAACCATTTGCCATGGATGTACAAAGACGGCGGCACCAATATCAGCCGCTGCCTCGAGAATGGGGAAAATGCGCGGGTCGTCCAGGTTCCAGCCGTTAACATGAGAACCGATCTGCACGCCGGCCATCCCCAGGGAATTCTGGCAGCGTTCCAGCTCCTTTATCGACAGATCGGCATCCTGCATTGGCAATGTGCCGAGGCCTATGAAGCGCTTCGGATATTCGTTGACCAGGCCAGCGATGTGATCATTGAGAATCTTCGCAAGATCCGCAGTATCTGCCGGTTTTGCCCAGTAGTTGAACATGACGGGCACCGTCGACAAGACCTGTACGCTGACATCGGTCTTGTCACAGTCGGCAATACGCACTTTCGCATCCCAGCAATCTGCTTCGATCTCGCGAAATAGTTTGCCGTCCTGGAGCATGCGCGCACATCCAGGTCCATGGTGTTCGAGCTGAATGAAACCACCATAGCCATACCGTTCTTTCAGGTCAGGCCAGTTCTCCGGGAGAATATGTGTGTGGATATCAATCTTGAGCATGGATGACCTAAGTCTTGTCCGGTGCGGCCATTACTGCCCGGCACTTCTCGCAGGTTCTGTTTTCCTCCGATTCGAAAAACCGGTCAAAAATCGGTGGCAGCTGACCGACGATATCGCCGATATACAGGTATTCCTCGTACAGTTTGTGATTGCAGTTTTCACAAAACCACATGAAACCGTCCAGTTCTTCATCAAGCCGCTTACGTTCTACAACGAGACCAACCGTATTGGCGAAGCGTTGTGGTGAGTGCGGCACTTTGGGTGGGAGTAGTAATATTTCACCTTCTTTGATTGGAATATCGACCCGTTCACCGTCCTGCATGGTTTTCAACAACATGTCGCCTTCAAGCTGGTAGAAGAATTCCGGGCCTTCGTCGTAATGATAGTCCTTACGCGAATTCGGACCGCCAACGACCATAACGATGAAGTCGTTATCAGCAAAAACCTGCTGGTTGCAAACAGGTGGCTGTAACAGATGACGATGTTCATCGATCCATTGCTGAAAGTTGAAAGCCATCAGTGATTGCATTCTTCCTTCCCTATTTGTTTCCTGCAACGGCGACGCACTTCAACTCGATCGCGATTGGCGTTGGCAGGCGATTGACTTCGACTGTCGTCCGACATGGACCGTCACTCGAAAAGTATTCGGCGTATATCGTGTTGAAGGTTTTGAAATCGCGTTTGATGTCCGTCAGAAAGACTGTCAGGTCAACAAGATCGTCCCAATCTGCATTGGCACTTTCCAGTACGGCACGTACATTTGCGAATACCGCGTGACATTGCTGGGCGACGTCATACGATGCGACTTCGCCTGAGGCGTCGAGAGTTACACCGGCAATCGGACCGCCGCCTGCCGGCCGCGGACCTATCCCGGACAAAAACAGCAAATTTCCGACTCGCTTTGCATGCGGGTATGCGCCTACTGGCTGTGGTGCGCTGGTTGTTTTTATAGTTTCTTTATCAGCCATGCGTTCTTCTCAATCCCCGCCGCAGTGTACCCCGTCTGGTCGTGCAGCGACACGTTGACCGCGCACGCAATCGTTCACTCTGCAGATTGGTTTTTGCACTTAACTTTGGTGATCTTCGGCCTCTTGTTCAGGCGCACAGCAGTCAGCTGTCGCCCCCAAACACAACCTGTGTCAACAGCAATCAGGTCTTTCTTTACAATCAGGCCCAGGGCGCTCCAATGGCCGAAAACCACGCGTGTCCCGCGCCATTTTGCCTTGTGTGCATTGAACCAGGGCGTCAAACCATCCGGGCCATTCTCCGGCGGTCCGCTAAAGGTGAAGTCGAGCTGGCCGGCGTGGTCCAGCATGCGCATTCTCGTCAGCGCATTGACGATATAGCGTAGTCGCTCATGGCCACTTAGCTTGCCCGACCATTTCGCAGGTTTATTGCCGTACATGTTTTCCAGGAAACTGACGTAGTCATCACCTTGCAGCGCCGCTTCCACTTCAGCTGCGCGAGCAAGTGTCTTTTTGACGCTCCACTCCTGCGGCACGCCAGCATGCACCATCAGGGTATTAAGTTTCTTGCTGTAATGTGCCAAAGGCTGACGCCGTAGCCAATCAATCAGTTCATCGCAATCTTCATTGCCAAGAATTTTCCACAAGGAATCGAAACGACTGTCGGAAACTTTTATGTCGTTGGCCAGTGCGAGCAAATGCAGGTCGTGATTACCGAGTACAGTGACGACCGAATCGCCGAGACTCTTCACGTAACGCAGGGTTTTTCTTGACTGTGGACCGCGATTGACAAGGTCACCGGTCAGCCACAGGCGATCTTTCTCCGGGTCAAATGGAATTTTGTCGAGCAGGCGGCGGAAAGGATCGTAGCAACCCTGGAGATCACCAATCGCGTATTGGGCCACGCCCGTACTAGTGCAGGATGCCGGGTACGGCTAACGTAAAGGGTGCAATCGGCGCATCAAAATCAGCACCGTTATCGGTCAGCATGCGATAGCTGCCGTGCATGGAACCGACCGGCGTATCCAGGACTGCGCCGCTGGAATATCGAAATGTTTCGCCGGGGTTCAGATGCGGTTGTTTGCCGACGACACCGTCACCGGAAACTTCCTGCACCTTGCCGTTGGCATCAGTAATCACCCAGTGTCTGCTGAGCAATTTGGCAGAAACCTCACCGAGGTTTTCGATCGTAATGGTGTATGCAAATACAAACCTGCCAAGATCGGCATCAGACTGGTCATCAACGAAATTCGTTGCGACCTTAATCTTTATTTCGAGGTTGTCATCGGCCATTTGTAGACACAGTCAGTTTCGGCTGCGCTTATTCTACATTAGTTGAAAAATTATTGGCTATCCGCAAGGAGGTTCGCCAGATTGACCCACCCAGCGATCGGAATCTGCTCCGGTCGTTGCGAACAATCAAGGCCGGCCGACTGAATATCCGCAGCGCTGGCCAAGCCATCGAGTGCATTACGTAAAGTCTTGCGCCGCCTGGAGAACGCCTGTTTGACGAGTTTTTCAAATAATTCAGCGTCATTTATGTCGAATGCAGGTTGCGGAATGGGTCGCATCCTGACGACAGACGACATTACTTTTGGTGGCGGCGAAAACGCGGAAGGTGGGACATCAAACAGATGTATGACTTCAAGGTGGCAACCCAACATGATGGTCAGCCGACCGTATCGTTTGCTGCCAGGTGCGGCAGCCATGCGTTCGACAACTTCTTTTTGCAGCATAAAGTGCATATCTGCAATCACGTTTTTGTAACCCAGCAGGTGAAAGAGCAACGGCGTCGAAATGTTGTAAGGAAGGTTGCCAACGATGCGTAGATTATTGCCCAGGCTGGCGAAATCAAAACTGAGGGCATCTGCCTGGTGAATAACAACGTTTTCACGTCCGGCAAAACGTTGCCGCAGCGTCGTCACCAGGTCACGATCAAATTCAATTGCATGTAAGGTGGTCGCCAGATCGGCCAGCGGTGCGGTAATCGCCGCCTGACCAGGACCGATTTCAACAATCGTTTCATCCTGTTGTGGCGCGACAGCAGCGACGATCTGCTCGATCGTGTCAGTTGCGGTCAGAAAATGCTGACCAAATCGTTTTCTGGCTCGATGATCACTCATTTTTTTGCTGCGAGTTGCGCGGCTGTGCCGGCAGAGACGACCGCGCTGCTCGTTGCTGCAAGTCTTGCAGCCGTGCCGACAGAGACGGCTATGCTGATTGTTGCCGCAAGTTTTGCAGCCATACCGACTGCGGCGATCATGCTGCCGTTGTCCGCTGTACCGCGTCCTGCAATATCGAGCGCCGTGCCATGGTCGACGGAGGTTCGAATAATCGGCAGGCCAAGCGTGATATTAACGGCATTGCCGAAGCCGGCGTATTTGACGACGGGCAAGCCCTGATCGTGATACATCGCGAGAATGGCATCGGCTTTTCCGGCAGCCGGGGTGAACGCAGTGTCTGCTGGTATCGGGCCGTGGATGTCCATACCGATTGCCTGGCAAGTTGCGATCGCCGGCGCAATTACCTCGTTATCTTCAGTGCCGAGGTGGCCACCTTCCCCAGCATGTGGATTCAGGCCACAAACCAGGATGCGTGGCCTGGCGATGCCAAATTTACTGATCAGATCTTGTTGCAGAATGGTAATGACGTCTACCAGGCGATCCCGGGTCAGGTAGCTTGCCACTTCACGTAAAGGCAAATGTGTACTGGCGAGGGCAACGCGCAATTCGCCCGCTGCGAGCAACATGACCGGCATCGGTGTTGCCGTGAGCTCGGCAAGGAATTCCGTATGTCCGGTGAAATTCACACCAGCATCGTTGATGACGCTTTTTTGCAGGGGCGCAGTAATTAATGCCGAAAACTCGCCCGAAATGCAGCCACTAACCGCCCGTTCCAATCCGTCGAGCAATACCCGGGAATTTGCAGTATCGGGTTCGCCGCAAACAGCGGTATTTACAAGTTTCTGCGGCAGTACGCACAATTCATTTGCGGCACCTGGCGTGTTGCTGTCATAGATTCGAATTTTGATTTTGCTGCCGAGTGTTTTGGCGCGTTCGGCCAGCATGTCAGGATCTGCGATGATGACGAGCCGACTGGCCCAGTCTGTACGGGCTAATGCCAGGCAAAGTTCCGGGCCGATGCCGGCGGGCTCACCGGCCGTGACAACCATCAGTTTGGTCGATTGTGTTTTTGTCACCGCGGGACCCGGTGTAAGAATGTGTGGTGATTAACCTGGTTTAAATGCGTATATCAACAAACGCTTCGTCGCGAATGCGTCGCACCCAGAGCTCCGATTCATTCGCCAGCTTGCCATTGCGGACTCGTTCCACGCAATTACTTTCCTTAAGGTCTTCCGTATTGTCGTATACGCGTCGCTCCATGACCTCAAGAATATGCCAGCCGAACCTGGAACGGAATGGTTCAGAAACAACGCCGGTCTCTGCATTGTTAGCGACTTCCTCAAACTCTGGTACAAACGTGCCGGCGCCAGCCCATCCGGTTTCACCGCCATCGTTTGCAGAACCCGGGTCATCGGACATTAACTTGGCGACTTCACCAAAATCCTCGCCATTGGCGATTCGCTCGTAAGCATCTTCGAGGCGCTGTTTGGCAGTTTCGTCATCGATGATTTCATTTGGGGTAACCAGTATGTGTCGCACAAACATCTGATCAATTTCGCTTTTTTGGTTCACGCCACGTATCTCGTTCACTTTAACCAGGTGGAATCCGCTGATGGCACGTATTGGCTGCGAAAAATCGCCCTCCTGCATATCGCCGACCACACTTGAAAATAATGTCGGCAATTGATCGCCTTTGCGCCAACCAAGCTTGCCACCCTCAAGTCCGGTTTGACTGTCCGAGTAACGAATCGCCAGTTCACTGAACTCGGTTCCCTCGACTAACTGCGAATACACAAGGTTAGCCTCCGCTTCAGCCTCAGCAAACTGTTCAACGTTGGCGGACTCGGGTACTGATATCAATATGTGTGACAGATTAAAGTCGGAATTGACAACAACATTGTCTTCGAGATCGTCAACACACTGCTGGATCTCCCGGGGCGACACGGAGATTCTTTGCACAACGTCTATGCGGCGCAATTGCTCCATGATCATCTGTCTGCGCATGTCGCGCCGGTACTCTCCGTACTCGATCCCTTCTTCCGCCAGCACGGCTGGCATGTCGTCAAGCTGGATGCCCGCATTGCGTGCAATTTCTCCGATTGCGGCATTTAGCTGCTGATCGGATATCTGAATACCAATACGTTGCGCGCGCTGCATTTGAATCTCTTCGACAATCAGGCGTTCGAGAACCTGTTCCTGCAAGACGTCATCGGGCGGCAAAGTCATGCCACCCTCTTGTGCCCTTAAAGCGATCAGTTCGGTCTGCCGACTGAGTTCACTCTTCAGCACAACGCCCTCATTGACGATGGCCGCTAAACCATCGACAAACAGTCCGGTGTCCGACAACTCTTCGGCAAGCGAGTTTGTAGCCAGCAGCGTGACCAGCATCGAATTTAATAAGGTTTTGAATTTATTCATAAAAATGGTTATCAAACGGTAGATCGGCAGGTCTGCCTGACGGTCTGGATTGCTCGGATAGGGTCCGACTCGGTGTCGGTCAGCCCATCAGTTTACCGTAGACGAATAGCCAAGAATACCTTGCTCGAGGAGTTTGTCCGCGGCTGTACCCACGCTCATCATTCCCTTCAATATCAATTGCAGACCGATCGACGAGTCGGTGGTTCCATCGCGGGTCGAAATATAGCGCCGGGTAACCAGCCGGAAGCCCCAACAGCAGCTCTCAAACTCGAGACCATAGAATTGCTCCAGGGTCCGCTCATCGCGGAAGGAGTAATTGTAACGACCGACGAAATTCCACTTTTGCGACAGCGGCCAGGACCAGGACACGTCACCTTGTTCGATGGACTGCCGACGAAAGCGATACGAGAAATTCAAAATCTTGTTGGTTTGTGGACGATACTGGAGGCGCGCTTCAGATCGTGTTGTGCCGCTCTCGCCGCCGCTCCACTGGTGTCCAATGTCGAAATTAAGGTTCTCATAGATCAGGAATCGCAGCTCTGCAATATAGTCGGATGAATCTGCAATCGACATTGGCTGGCCGGGGAGGGTGACCACCTGGTCACTCAGGTACAACGCCTGGCCGATTGTCGCTGACATCAACTCGCGACCGGATTTAGCGTCCAGGATTCGTGACGTTATGCCGACACTTAACTGATCCATATCGGCAATACGATCAACACCAAGGAAGCGGTTCTTGCGATAAAGTTGTACCAGATTCAGGTCAGGAACGATTGTGTCGAACACGGGGAAATCAGTTTGATCTTCAAAAGGCACGTGGACGTAAAGTATGCGCGGCTCCAGCGTTTGTATTCGATCCGAAGAAGATTTCATAATCCTTTCGAAATTGAGCCCCGCGTCAAGGCTCGATATCGGCAGCGTTCGGCTCGGGTCCTGCTGCTGACCAGGGGCTGTGTTGCCGAGATCGTATCGTGTGTGATCGAGTATGACGCCGGGCACGACGAACCAGCCGGGTTTCTCCACGGGTAGTTCTATTTGTGGCGCTGCGTTCATACGCCAGCCGGTTACGCCCACGTCGCGATCGAAATAAACCAGCTCGCTGTCGAAACTCAGGTCCAGGCCCAGCATCTTGTCCGGCCAATAGCCGCTTGCAGAAAACTGAGGCAGGCGGCGATAGGGTTCGTCCACGTCGGCAATTGCGTCATCGATGGTCTGGTAGTCCTGGACTCTGCCGAGCAATGTCCAGCTGTCGCCGTAGTAGTCAAAAAGCAGGCTGCGATTCAGGTGCGTGATGCTGGAGGCGCTGAGGCTGCCGCCGAGATCCTCGAAATACTGGTTGTCGGATACTTCACGAAAATCGACTGTGTTCCGCCAGCCATTTTGAAACAGCGTCCGGTGATTGAATCCAATCGTATGCCGGTCATCACCGAACTTGCTGTCGTTCGGCAAATACTCAACGAGTGCTGTGCCATAACTGTTCCCCGACAAGTAGCGGAATTCCGTGCCGACTTGCAAGCCACGATCGGTTAGCAACCGCGGTGTGAACGTTGCGTCATAGTTGGGAGCGATATTCCAGTAATAAGGAACGCTGAGTTCGTTGCCGCTACGCCCGGTACTGCCAATCTCGGGAGCCAGCACACCGGATTTTCGCGCATCGGTTAGCGGAAACGAAAAGTATGGCGCGTAAAGAATCGGCACGCCTTTGAATCGCAGCCGAACGCCGCGCGCCTTGCCGACACCGGTCTTGCTATCGAGCTCAATCTCTCCTGCTTCTATCATCCAGTCGTTGGATTCCGGTGGGCACGTGGTGTAACCGACCTCCACCAGTTGCAGTCTTCCATCCTGGTTGATTTCAAGAACATCTGCAGAGCCGCGCGCGTTGTTCTGGCCAAGGAGAAATTCTGCGCCCTCAAAACGAATTCTCCCGGTCACGTACGCGAATTCTGCAGATGTGCCGGATACCTGGGCGTTCGGCGCTTCGTAGCGTACACCGCCGTCAAAAAGCAGCGCCTGGGTTACCGGGTTATACGCGGCCCTGTCCGCGCCTACGAGTTTGTCGCCGCGCCGCACCAGGACGCCGCCCGACATTGACGCCTGCGGTACATCACCAAATGATGCTGCAAACTCACCGACGAGCAGCTCAATGACATTGGGGTCACCAATGCCGAATTCCTCCAGCAGCGAATCATTGTCCAGCTGCGAGGATTCCGGTACCGCGCACGCAGGACTCACCTGCGCCATCGCGGGAGAAAGCGCCAGGAAAACGATAAAGCCTGCTGTGGGGAGAGCGTATCTGAACAAATCGCTGCTTAACTGTCGGGTAAATGTGAACAGGGACAAGATGTTACGAGGAAAAGATGTTATCACCTATTACGATTTGCTACCTTCGCATATCTCAAGACAGCCTTCAACGCGATACGGAGACCCGACATAGCAGCTGCAGACCAGAAAACGGATGATCGTTTTGCCGAGCTAACAGACTGGCTGGCGCATTTCGATGGATTCAGTGCAGCAATGCTTGAGCCCGCATCCGCAGATGCGAGCTTTCGGCGCTATTTTCGGCTGCGCGGCGAGGAAAGCACTATCGTTATGGATGCGCCGCCACCACAGGAAGATTGCCGGCCATTCGTACAAATAGCTGCTTACCTGGAACAAATGGGCCTGAATAGTCCGCGCGTTCTGCAAGCCGATCTTGAGCGCGGATTCCTGTTGCTGACGGATCTTGGATCGACGTTGTACCTGGCCGAACTCAACGAAAACCCGTTGCGTGCGGACACGCTCTATGGCGATGCAATGGATGCACTGCTGATATTGCAGCAACAGGGATCTGCGTTTCAAAGCGAGTTGCCGTCATACGATGCAGAACTTCTGCGATTCGAACTCTCACTGTTTCACGACTGGTTGTGCGAACGTCACCTGGGGATCAGCTTGTCTGAAAGCGAGGAAAAATCCTGGAACGCATGTTGTGAAGTCCTGGTTGAAAATTCGCTGCAACAGGAAACGGTTTTTGTACATCGCGATTATCATTCCAGGAATCTGATGGTTACAGACAAGAACAACCCGGGGATTCTCGATTTTCAGGATGCTGTTGAAGGGCCCCTTACTTATGACCTGGTCTCTCTGCTGAAAGACTGCTATGTGAAATGGCCTGAGGAACAGATCGAACGATGGGCATTGTCGTTTTACAATCGTCTGTCCAATGATTTGCGCAATAATCTCGATGCGGCGGCTTTCATACGACAGTTCGACTTAACCGGCGTGCAACGTCACCTGAAAGCGGCCGGAATTTTTGCCCGCCTTCTGCATCGCGATGGAAAAACAGGCTATATGCAGGATGTACCAAGAACCCTGAGTTACATCGTCGACGTCGCCCCGCGTTATGCAGAGCTGGATTTTCTTTTTGATCTCATAAGCAGCCGCATATTGCCGGCCCTGGAAAGAGCTGACTGATGACTGCGATGATTCTTGCAGCGGGTCGTGGTGAGCGACTCAGGCCGCTGACTGACACGACACCCAAAGCGCTGATAGAAGTGCAGGGCGAGCGTCTTATCGATCGCCATCTGCGGATGCTCGCGAAAGCCGGTGTGAACACTGTCGTGATAAACCTGGGTTGGCTGGGTGAGCAAATTGTTGAGCATGTCGGTTCCGGGCAGCAGTTCGGCCTGCAGGTCGTTTACAGTCCTGAGTATGACAACGTATTGGAAACTGGCGGCGGCATTCACAAGGCCCTGCCAACATTGGGAGACGCCCCCTTCTGGGTTGTCAACGCAGATATTTACACTGATATGACGTTGCCTGAAATAGAATTCAAGGATGGCGAACAAGGACACCTTGTGCTTGTTCCAACGCCGGCGTACAGAACCAAAGGCGATTTTGATTTAGTCGACGGCAAAGTAGCAAAGGTTAGCGAACCGCAACTAATGTTTGGTTGTGTCGCACATTACCGGCCGGAATTTTTTGCAGGCTCAAAAGATGGGCGCTACTCGTTGGCGCCTATGCTTTTTGCAGCCGCCGCAGAAGGCCGGCTCGGCGGCAGTGTTTATAAAGGTGTTTGGGAAGATGTCGGCACGCCGGAACGCCTCGACAGGCTCAACAATCGCTGACGACCTGCTTGTCCTGCAGTCGCAAATGTCGCAGCAAGTGGTCCTGCACACGTGCCTGGATTTCACCCCGCCCTTCCGTGAGGCCGACTGTCGCAAGGTCTGTTACTTCTAAATCACTGAATCCACAAGGATTAATGCGGGAAAACGGCTCCAGGTCAATATCTGTATTGAGCGCCATGCCGTGATAGCTGGCGCCACGCCGAACCCGCAAACCGACACTGGCAATTTTTTTGTCTTGCACGTAAACGCCGGGTGCATCGCTCCTGCTGCAGGCCTCAATAGCAAAATCTGCGCAGAGATCGACGACAGTCTGCTCCAGCGCGGTAACGAGATCGCGAACGCCAAGTCGGCTACGCTTCAGATCGATCAGCGGATAGATCATCAGCTGACCCGGGCCGTGATAGGTTACCTGCCCGCCACGATCAATCTGTATAACCGGTATATCACCGGGCGCCAGCAAATGATCGCGACTGGCATTTAGCCCAAGTGTGAAAACCGGCGGGTGCTCGGTGAACCAGATTTCATCCGGCGTTGACGGCGTGCGTGTATCCGTAAATTGCTGCATTGCACGCCAGAGTGGTTCGTATTCCTGCAGCCCCAGTGAACGAACGACGATCACTTCCGTTTCTGCATTGCTCCTGGCGGGAAGTGTCATAGCGCAACCAGTACTGCTTCGTGATCGCTTAAATCATTGTAGATTTTGTCCAGCTGTTCCTGACTTTGCGCCTGGATCGTAATCGTAATTGACAGGAAATTGCCCTTGCGGCTGGTCGAAATACTTATAGCATCATCCGCAAGTTTCCCGGCGTGTTGTTCAACCAGCAGCACCGCCGAATGACGAAAACTTTCCTCATCGCGCCCCATTATTTTTATGGGAAAACTGCAGGGAAACGTTAATAGTGATTCGCTTTCACTCATCTACTCGAACCAGAGTTGGACTCCATCCCGTGTACGCTGCCACAACGAGCCTTCAGGATTTTCGTCAAGTGCGCGTAGTGATGTATTGACGAGATTTTTGCCATGCAGGTTTACCTGCAGTTCGGCAAGCGGTTGTCCGTTTGCGACCGGTGCCTCGAGAATGGCAGGGATATTCAGGACAGATTCGACATCGTCGTAACTGCCACGGGGAATGGTGATGTACAGATCATCCGGCAGACCCATTTCTGTAAATTCATTGGCGGCTTTCCAGATTCGTGCTTGCGTGATGGTTTCTCTGGCACGATAAAGGAGTCGCGTTTCGAAAAAGCGAAAGCCGTAATTGATGAGTGCCTGACTGCCGTCAACGCGTACTTTCGCACTCGCGGTTCCCAATACGACGGATACGATACGCATGTTGTCCCGCTTTGCAGAGGATATCAGGCAGTAGCCGGCATCATCGGTAAACCCGGTTTTCATCCCGTCCACACTATCGTCGCGCCATAACAACGCGTTCCGATTCGGTTGCTCGATGTCGTTGTACTTGAATTTTCGAACCGAATACCACTCATAGTAATCAGGGAACTCGTTAATGATGGCGCGTGCAAGTATCGCGAGATCACGTGCCGTCGAATAGTGTTCATCGTCCGGCAGGCCGGTCGCATTTTTGAAATTGCTCGCGGTCATACCAAGCTGCCCGGCGTACTGATTCATCAATTCCGCGAAAACTGCCTCACTACCGCCAATGTGTTCGGCGAGCGCGACACTGGCGTCATTGCCGGATTGCACAATCATTCCCAGTATCAGGTCCTCGACAACCACGGTCGTG